>JADMIO011409254.1_pt1 | contig 102835 bp, 106 predicted proteins | sample 8958161 | NCBI WGS metagenome assembly JADMIO01 (sample SAMN16585339, study PRJNA669376) | soil metagenome | isolation source: Crop rotation soil | place: USA: Cullars Rotation, Alabama | collected 2011 | reverse complement strand
GCGACAACTTGTCCACGTGGAATTCTAAGCTTAGGATCCCAATGTGCTGGAAAGAGGCACAGGAAGCGCAAAAGGAACAGTCTCCAGCAGTAGAAATACCTAAGCTGGAACCCCAATCTTCCTCGCCTTCGTCGGACGGAATGAACTTAGATCAGCTGGTAGGGAGTGAAAAGTCTAATTAATAGATGCGGATTGGCAGCAACAAAAATTTAACAAGTGCCCTTTATACTAGGACGGGCACCCAGAAAACTCAGCAAAGAGCTATCTATTAAGAGGAAGGTAAAAAAGGTGGGAAGAAAAGGCTTTTGGCTGCGAGTAACCCTGCTGGTATTAGGACTTTGGAGCTTGTCATTGCCCAAGGTCTATGCGCAGTCCATGCAGGTCTCTGTTCCAGCTACAGCTACGGTGGGTGCTCCTGGTTTTTCCATTACAGTTCGATTGTTCGACGGTGCAGGCAACCCTTTCACTCCTTCTTGCACCCCTTCGTGTCCTACGGTTACTATTGCCAAAACGCTGCCCGGGAGAGGTACTCTTTTATTCGGTTCAGCTTCTCTAACTGGTGCTACAACCATTATTTCGGGTGAACAATATACTTCTGCGGACACAATCCAGTTACAATTGAATGCGAATATCGGTGTTCCTGTCGGCGTATTAAGTAGTGCTATTACTTTTAGTCCAGGGCCCTATCAGAAAACACTTTTGTTACTACCCGGTGAGACGTACTCCTTTACAAGCGTCACTGGAAAGACAGGTAGTCCTACTGCGCAAGTGATCAATAGCGCTTTCAATATCCAGGTCCAATCCTTGGATGCATTCAATAATCTTGTGACTGTAAACGGAGGCAATGCTACTCTTACCACCAGTCCACCAACCGGGATGCTTACCGGCACTACCAGCAAAGGCTACACAAACGGAGTTGCATCTTTCTCTGTGTCCATTTCTACTTATTGGTACAACCTATCCATTGCTGCTAACGACAATGTGACACCCGGAATCACAGGTCAAACGGATCAAGTCACCAGTTATGGTACTGGCTACCACTTTAATGTCATCGTTCCCGGACCTGTTACGGCAGGTGGTCCCGCAACATTTCCGGTGACCGTTGAATTACGCGACTCTGCCAATGGCAATATTTTAGTCGATAATGGAGCTATCCCTAGCCCCGCGCCAAACATGACTTTCACGTTTTCCGGGACAGGAACCTCCGGGGTTGCCAACGCTTCCTATAATCAAAATCCATTTGTCGTTCCTAACGAAAGCTATACGCAATCCAATGCCAGTACGAACCTTACCGTTTCCGCTGCCATTGTGCCTGGCCGAGCTAATATCACCGGATCTACTTCTTTTGTTGTCAATCCTGGACCGTATTTCCGAACGCAAATACTATTGCCCGGAGAAACGGCTGTGCCTGGAGTTCCCAGCGCGACCGGGAAAGTTGGCGCAATTCAGAACTACGTTGTAAATCAGAATCTTCACATCGTAAACACACCTATTAATCCTTTCATAACGGTTCGAGCCGTTGATCAATATTGGAACCTTGTTACAGGAACAGGAGCTTCTGCAAAACTAGATACCAATCCATCGGGCTTTATCACAGGCACCAATACGGTTGCTTATGATGGGTCCGGCATTGCCAGTTTTTCGAATGTAAGAGTTTCAACCACAGGTGCTGCGGTTGGCATTGTCGCGAGCGATTCGGTCAACGGAGCTATTTTTACTCAAGCAGATTCCATTACAATATTCCCAGAACCGCCTATATATAAGGTAATACCGCCCAGTATTGCCACCATGACACCAGCCACTTTCCAGTTACAAGTGGTCTTAATCGGATCAATTTCAGGTAGCACCATTACTTTTGCGAATAATAGCTTTAATCTAGTAACGGTTCCTATTCAGCCGATCACTGCAGGCTCATTTACATTAGGGACCATCGCAGGCTCGCTCGTTGGCGGTATTGCCACAATACCTACGGAAACGGTTTCACGAACAGGGACGCTGCAGATCACTGCGAGCGACGTTGATCCCCAATACAACACAGCTCCGGACAGCTTCCGAGCGACTAGCCCCATATTCTCGGTCGTGCCTGAAGACCACCATTATGTGGCAACAACACCGACTGGCGCCATATTTGGAGTGCCTTTCCCATTGACGATTACACGCATCGATAACGGCACGGGTCTGCCTGTCACACGCTCACGCAATATTCAATTAACCGCTTCCTACACTCCTGCATATGGAGGAACTCCTATCGCTTTGCCGGCCACCATTACGCCGAGCAGCGTTTTTCTAAATGCCGGGTCCACCGCGTATAACATCACTTTCAACGACCCACAACCTTTAGTCACTCACAGCCAAATTTATTTTACGATCTACCCGCAGTTCGATGGCGATAATAGTCCAACGAACCCAACAACACCGTTAGCAACACTCTCAACGACGAGCACCGTCGTGGATATTTCGACAGGTCCTGCTGGAAATCTGACTCTCAGCGTGAAAATCCCATTCGTAGTAGGCAGCACGACTGCCATTGTCACTGCCGAGCTGACCGATACTCCTGAAGGTCACCGGATACCAGGAGAAGCCATTAATTTTAGTCTGACTCAAGGCGTAGGGACTTTAAATGCCGCTTCAGTCGTAACCGATGCCCTTGGACATGCGGACGTGCAGATCAGCGTCCCGTCGGCGGTCGGCCAAGGGCAGATCTATATTGTTAAGGCAACCTATGGGTCATTTACACAAACGATTCAAGTCACTCTGGCTTTACCGCCGCTGACTCAATTGACGACCACGGGCCCGGCTTTGACTAGCTCAGATGGAATTCTTCATATTAAGACAAATACGGATATCACACTCACTGGAATTTCTGTCGTCACCATTTCTTCAGTTACACGTAATGTAGACTTTGGCGGGAATATTGTCGCGCTTTCTTCTTCAACGACATTCAATCTGCCAGCTGGTCGGCACACTCTGCAATACTTCTCTACGGATTTGATCGGTCAAAATGGACCTAGGACTACCGTAATCGTTGAAGTAGCTGGCGGGGGAATTCCCACTACGGATCAATTGATCAACTATCCGAATCCGTTCCGTGCCGGTTCAGAGTCCACTATTTTCGAATACAACTTGGCAGCCAGTTCCGATGTTCGCTTCCGTATCTTTACCTTAATGGGGAAACTCGTCTTAGATAGAACGCTCAGACAAGGGGATGCGGGAACAGCCTTGGGCTTTAATCAATTGACATGGGATGGTAAGAACGGTTCAAGCACTACAGTCGCCAATGGCGGATATGTCGCCATCATAGAGGTCGCTCAAACAGGTACGAAACTAGTGCGTAAGGTTGCAGTGGTGAAATGAAATCAATCGGCGCATTGTCTTTGGCAGTCTTAATTGGGCTTTCACCCACAGCCCAAGCTACCTCCTATTATGGACTACCTGACGATGTGTTGACCGTAGGCGTTGGAGCACGAGCGATTTCTTTAGGTGGAGCATTTGTGGCCGTTGCAGATGATGCCACAGCTCCTTATTACAACCCTGCCGGATTGGCGCAGAACAAAGCTTTTGATGTGCAATTCATGTACGCACCGCTTCAATACGATACCAGCCTTAATTATATCGGCGTCGTACTGCCAGCTGCACCCTGGATTACTTTCGGATTTGGCGCCGTTCTTATGGGTTCCAATGGATTTGAGCGCAGAGACGCTGCGAACAATATTCTTGGCACTTCGGATGTTTCCAATAATGTATACATGTTCTCAGCAGGTACGCGTGTAGATCGTTACTACCTCGGTGTCACCGGAAAGATGATCACTGAAAATATTGTGGGCTACCAAGGAAGCGCCTTGGGAGTAGATATCGGTGCGATGACCGATCCTTATCCTTGGCTGCGTGTGGCTACGACCCTCCAAAATCTAAATCGCCCTGCTATCCGGCTTTTGGATACTGCCGATGTCTATCCTGTCCGGTTAAATCTCGGCGCCAGAGCATTACTGCCTGGCAACATCTTCAGCGTGATGGCCCAAGTGGGCACAGATTTTACACGGACTATATCGTATAAAGCAGGAGGCGAGTTAGTTTTTAATAAAAATTTTGCGTTGCGCGCAGGTATCGATGATCAGTACAATCCGGTCTTCGGATTTGGAGCGCAATATCAGTCTTTCACGTTCGATTATGCCTTCTCCAATGAATCGGCTTATGGTAATCTTAACCGCTTCAGCTTTTCTTACCGATTTGGAGATCTGTTCCGCACCAAGATACAGCCGAAGTATGAAAGCGGAGAAACCACCGTGGTACTACGGGCTACGGAAAACACATTGCCCTTTAAGACGGAAATGCCGAAGTACCCTGTCGGCTGGTGGAAGCTGATTATTATGTCCGGCGATAAATCGGTAGTGAGACAGTTGGGGGCTATGGGACCGCCGCCTGAGACCGTGGATTGGGATCTCAAAGACAGCTTTGGCAGACCCGTACGCGCTGGGAAGTATCTCTACGAATACCATGTGTACTATAAGTCGGACTTCACATGGGTAGATAACGGAGAAATCACAGTGACTGAACCCAATCAGGAGACTCCAGTTCAAATGAATATCAAGGTCCTCGGTCAATGAAAAAGCGTACGCTTGCGTCGTTATTGCTCCTTTTAATCGTAGAGCCGGGATACATCTTCGGTAAGGCTAAAGAATTCAGAGACCCCGAAGAATTACGCCAAGAAGCAGTGAGCGCCTTTGAGCAGCGTAGCTGGCCCGTTGCAGAAACGGCTGCCGTCCAATACTTGCATCAAGTGACCAAGGATCCCAAACGCCAAAAGATGGCGTTGCTATTGGCCGAAGCCTATTTCTATGGCGGAAAACCAGATGAAGCTTTAGCTGCCTATCAGATGGCTCTAGCCATTAAAACGAAAGACAATTTCGCGATGTGGAGCGCGCGCCTTCGAAGCGCAGAATGTGAGTCACAGTTAGGGCAAGTCGACAAAGCGCAGAAAGAACTTAAAGATCTTTCTACATCCGCGCCATTCTCTGTGATTCGGTCGGAAGCATTGGTGGATCTCGCCTACAATCTCTTGCACCAAGGCAAGGATGCAGAGGCAGGCTCCGTGCTCCAAAATTTAATCAGCTCTAACTCTCAATACCGCGATGACCCGCGCGTAGGCAAAGCTTTGGGTTATTTCTTGATAAGAACGGGTTCTGTTTCTCAGGGATATGACGCGTTACGACGTGTCACTCAATTTGTCAGTTCAACCGACCAAACTTTTCTCTTTCTTCAAGCGATGGCGCTGGAATTAATGGGGAAACACGCACAATCATTACAAGCCCTCCAGCAAATCATCGAAAATGCGCCCAACGATTATTGGAAGGGAGAATCTCTGTATCAGATTGGGGAAAGCTTTTTTAGGCAAAACATGTTTGATTTGGCTCGAAAATCTTACGAGCAAATGCTCCCATTAACTATCCCTAGCCGATTAAAAGCGCGTGCTGTACTCCAACTAGGCTCTATCGCATTAAGTCGGAATCAATTTCAAGAAGCAGAAGAATTAGCCAACAAGATCATTGCCGCAGGCAAACGAAGCGCTCTGCCCATGGATAAGGATCCACTGCTTTGGGGATCGGAATACCTCTTGGCCGAAACTGCGATGAAGACGAATCAATGGGCTAAGGCTAAGACCTATTATGAAAGAGTCGCCAAAGTTCCAGAGCTTGGCATGGAAGCAAAACTGAAGCTGCTTTGGCTGAGCCTCAAAGAAGGCGAATTTAACCAAGCGGTAGCTCAAGCCAATGAATTCCTCGAACAATATCCTTGGGGGGAATATGCGGGGCAGGCGCTGATCTTGCGCGCCATTGGATATCAACGTGGTGGGAATGTGGATCTCTCTATCCGTGACGTGATCCAATTCCTCGATAAATATCCCGATCATGCTTTAAAGGAACGCGCGACCTATCTTTTAGCTCTGAATTATCTCCAAAGTAAAAAATGGGCTGATCTTGTAGCCCATATATCGGAAGCCCGAGCGCATCTAGAGCCACGCCCTACCGCTTGGCAAGCGGGCATTTTATTCTGTCTCGCTGAAGGGTATTACAATCTCGAAGAATATGAAAAGGCAATGCAAATCTACCAAGAATTGAATGTCCGATTCCCGCGAAGCCGCCTTTCTCCTTATATCTATGAAGGACTTGCTGTTTGTTATGCCTATTTGGATAAGAATGAAGAAGCTCTATCGGCGCAAGCAGAAGCCATGTCTTTAGCCAAGGAATATAAGACTCAATCCATTTTGCGCTATGGATTACTCGCGCTGGGCAATATTCTGTTTAACAAACATAACTACAAACAATCCCTGGCTTACGACCAGACATTTACCGAACAGTTTCCCAATGACCCAGATATCGCCGTTATTCTTTATCGCAGCGGTCTTTCATTGGACCGTCTCAAGAGACCTCGGGAAGCTCTTGAGAAATGGAACAAGCTGGTCGCTCGTTTCCCTACTTCTCCTTATGCGCCTCAAGCCATGCTGGCTTCGGCTCGACTCTATTTCAATTCCACAGAAGAAGCCGAAGCGCAGAAGGCGTTGGTTAAGTTATTAGATTCTTACCCGCAAGCGCCTGAATCGAAGGAAGCGATGATTTTGCTCGCTCAAAGCTATTTCAACCAAGCGGTATACGATCAAGCGATTACGTACGCAGAAGCGTTTTTGCGGCGCTACTCTAAAGACGATCGCGCTCCAGCGGTGCAAAAGCAATTGGAAATCAGCGTGTATCAGATGGCTTTGGATAAACACAATCCAAAACTGTTCTTGTCACGCTTCCCGAAACATGCCCTGGCTGAAGACCTTTATTGGGATCTAGGATTGGCCGCATGGAAGAGAAAGAATTATCCAGAAGCGCTTGAATTGCTACAGAACCTGACCTTGGTCTTCCCTGAAAGCCGTAAGGCATCGAGAGCCTTGTATCTACTCGGCGATATCTATTTCCAACAAAATAAATATCAGGAGTCCGTTGCGGCTTTCCACAGCTACCTTGCCAACGATGCCCGTGAAGAAAATTTAGTTCCTGGCATCGCTTTCAAAGTTGCCGTTGCGAATTTCCGCCAGGGTATTTTTGTAGAAGCTGCGAAAGCGTTCCAAAACTTCATTGACCAATATCCCAAAGACTCGCAATTAAGGGACGCTTATTTGAACTTAATCTTGAGCTATCAAAAAGCGGAAAAGCCGGCTGAAGGCGCAGAGGCCTGCAAGCATTTTCTCAAGGCTTTCCCTGGAGATGCAGAAGCCTCGCATACTTATTTACAGATGGGCCATATGCTGAAGTCCATCGGTCAGGGTCCGAAGGCGGCTGAAGCTTATCAGAAAGTAAAGAAAGACAGTCAATATGCGATCGAAGCTTATTATAGCTTGGGCCAATGGTACCAGGAGCAGGCAGATTATCAGAAAGCTTTGAAAGCTTATGAAGTTTTATTGCCCATGCGCCCACGAGAAAACGAACAACGTCTTTCCGGCGTAGCGATGCTGGCTGAATTTTATGAACGTCTGGGACGTAAGGAAGAAAGCTTGAAGATGTACAAGGAGGTCGCCAAGTTCAGCCAAAATCCGGATTGGGTGGCCGGGGCAAAGCAAAAGATCGCCAATCTTCGTAGTGAACAATCACAAGGAGGATCGCAATAATGGGCTCAGGTCTCAGTCTTAAAGACATATGGCAAAGTAGTCCCGCTATCATGACCGTGCTTTTTATCAGCTCCGTGCTGATGATGGCAACGGCACTGGAACGTTGGTGGTGTTACTGGAAAGATGGAAATCCAGAAGTCGGGCTTTGGAAAATGGTCAAGCGTTCGTTGATCTCTAAAGATATAAAGAACGCCATGGTTGAAACGAAGAAAAAACATAGCCTCATTGGCAGAGCATTGCTCGAAGTATTAGAGGCCGTTTCAACCAAGTCGAATGCCTGGGAAGAAGGCGCAGAAGATACCTGGCATCTTCGCCGAGACGAAACAGTTGAAGTTCTGAGAAAGCGGCTGGTCGTGTTCGGTACCTTGAGCTTTATTACCCCACTCATCGGACTGATGGGAAGCGTGCTCGGTATTCACCACGCCTTCCATGATATCGCGCTTACCGGCAATGGCGGCGCCAATGTCGTTGCCGCCGGTATCTCAGAAGCTCTCTTGTGTACCTTAGTCGGAGTCGTCATCGCTGTGCCTGCTCTGGTCTTTTACAACGGGTTTTCAGCTGCCTTGGCGAGCCGAGTATCCCAATGGGACCGTGTAGGACAGGAACTATTCATGATTGCCAGCTCATGGAAACGCTCAGGAGCCTCCGCATCTAAATGACAACGTACTTTACCAGGGTCGGGCGCCTACGTCGCGCCACGGAAGTCAATAGCCAGGAGATTATCTCCGAGGTTAACCTGACGCCGTTGGTCGACATGGCGTTGACCTTGATTGTCGTCTTTCTTATCTTCTTGCCCGCATTAACGACCTTGATCCCGATTTCGTCTACTTCCTCGGGAAGTTCTTCACAAGGCAATTCGGAAGAAAATGAGGAGCCCTTGGTTATTTCGTTGTCTACGGACAAAATACGTCTGGGCAGCCAAGAATTTGCTTCTTTCGAGAAGTTAGTGCCTTGGATGCGAGATTTCTATATCAAACGCAAAAACCACCAAGTCACGGTGAGAACAGAACCTAATGTGGATCAACAGCGTTTAGTCACGTTACTGGATTACGTGCGCCAGTGCGGGGATTGGAAAGTTTCACTATCCGTATTAAAAGAGAGCAACCCGTGAGACGCCGCAGACCCTCATCCAACCCAGCTCAACCTTATGCCGGCATCAATCTAGTCCCGCTCGTGGACTTGGCTTTAAACTTGGTTTTGATCATGATCATTATGGCGCCGACTATGCAATTGGCCCGACTTCCCGTCGAATTGCCAGCAGCAAAATCCGCGGATGTAGATAAGTACGATACTTTACGACTCAATTTAGCGGATGACGGACGCCTATCCATCGACGGCGATATGGTCAATTCCTGGGAAGAACTTCCCCAGGAATTGAAAACGAGGATGCAAAAATTCCATCGGGACAAGATACTCTTGGAAGTGGACCGCCGTGTTCCTTTTCGTGAAACGTCGCGTCTACTGAATCTGCTCCGACATCGCACGCCAATCACTAATATTTCAATTGGCACCGTCCCGCAAAAATGACCTACCCCGACGCAACCGATTTGCTTTATGAAAGCGGCCTTTGGCGCAGAGACTCGGCTGCTTGGACATTATCTATCTTGCTCCATATGTTACTGCTTCTTTTTAAAGGAGTGCCCTATCTGATCCCTCAAGAATTACCGATGCCTCTATCTCCAGTAGAAATTAGTTTAACACAAGAAGAAAACGTCAACCCTTCGCCAGCAGCCGGTGTGGCCTCTGAAAATGCCGGAGGAGGCGGAGGTCGCTCTGTTCTTTCAAGGATTAAGTCGGTATTCAAAAAACAGGACCCTTGGGAAGATTTTGAAACTTCAGGACCTTGGGATAAGGCAAAACCCTCATCCACTTCTTTCGTACCAAAGGCCGCAGCTGGAGCCAGCGGCGCGAAAAGCAGCGGTGGCGGCGATGTCGCATTAAAAATGGCCACTGCCGATTTAGCCAAGATTTCAAATAACTGGAAGCCCACCGGGAATAAGGCAAAACCGGTCCAACTCAGTAAAACATCGAATGCACTCGATGATTCAGATGATCTAGGAGGACCCGGAGGGGGAGGTCTCTCAAAATCTCCATGGAAAGCTCCTCGAGCTGGAGGGAGCGGTCCTGGAGGCAGCGAATTACGTGGTACGGGCGAAGGGGATATGACGAATGCAACCGCATCGCGTTGGTCAACCTCGGGTGCGGGCTCCAAGGAATCGCGGCCCGAAGCGGAGGGCTCAGGCAGCGGTTTGCCGGGCAGTCGTGGTGGCGGAGGCAGCAATTTCTACGAGCTGCGTGGACCGTTATCTAAGAGAAAAGTCACCTACTCCATCGTCCCTCCGTATCCCGATTGGGCACGCGAAAAAGGATTTGAAGCTACGGTAACTGTGTATTTTACTGTGTTGCCCGATGGCAGATTAAAAGAACCATTGATCATCAAAAAGAGCTCCGGGGATCCGCGCATCGACGCGTTGGTGATCAAGACACTGAAAGATTGGAGATTTGCCGCACTTAAAACGCTTCAGGAGGAACAATGGGGACTCATCACGTTCCGCTTTCAACTTCAATAACATTAGGTGTTTTGTCTGCGTCGTTGTTATGCTCTGGAGCTTTATTGTTGGCAGAGACAAAAAAGCCTACCGAATCAGGTTCCGGCAGTCGTCCCTTACAAGTGACGATCTCAGAGAGCTTCGGTATGAAGTTCAATCTACCTAAACCTCCGGCACCTTTAGATTTACCGCTGGATGTTGTGTTTCCATCCTCGCAAGGTTTAAATGCCGGAGCTAAGGTCAATACTTTGGATACGGAGGCGCAACGCCCTTTACTGGAAGCGTTGGGTAATCCTGTGTCGACCCATGTCATGAAACCATGGCTCCCAGAAGTTCCGGGATTTCCAGTAGCCAGTTTCTCTATTCAATTCCCTGCCCAAGCAGCACTCTCTTATTGGGAGCTTTTGATTTATGATTCCGGCGGAACCTTGATTAGTAGCCAGAGACATACAGATATTAGCGATCGGACATCAGTGGAATGGGACGGAGAAACCATTACAAAGCAACCGGTCATAGTGGGTGTTCCCTATGCCTATAAGGTTCGGTTAACGGATCGACATAAGATCACGCAAACTTTCTTGGGAAGCAGCTTTACGCTGCCAGCATTGCAATATAAAACGAAGAAAACATTTGTCATAGAAATTGCTATCGATACTTTGTTTTCTGGGCGCAAGGCAGATCTTACAGACAACGGCAAAAAACTCCTTTCACGAGCGCTGGAAATCTTGAATGAATATGAAGGATCGCCTCACCAATTCCGCATGTATGATGATGAGCCCTCTGTTGTAGACCAGGCGCGACTTGCCAGTATCAGGCAATATGCTTCTCAAGAGCTACAAATCTTGCCCGAAAACGTACCGCTAGTTGCTTTGGCTCCCACTTCTCGCGGCAGGATGTTACAGTTAGAAATCACCTCATCAAGATAAACTCCTGCTTATGGGGGGGTGATGCAATCGAAAGGTTTCTGGACTCGAATCGGACTCTCCACCACCTGCATTTTAAGCATCGGAATATATAGCTTTGCACAAACAGAAGGCAATCCCACACCTGAAGAAGTCGTCATCAAAGCAGTGGATCTTGGCCCTAAGGTTAAAGAACGCAAACCTCCATTGAATATCCGGATTGATCCTTACGAAAGCGTTCGAAAAAGAGTGTCCGAGTCGCCGATCTATGTGCTATTACCGGAGCTCCCGTTTTCCATCAGTTGGAGGCACTCTCATCCTGATTTTTTGATCAGCCCGCGCGTGGTTGAAACTTGGCGGCCCGATATTCATAATCAGGGACTCGTATTCCATGTATTCGATAAGATGGGAGAGGCTTTGGGTCAGCAACTTGAGGCCAATGAAGCAAAATATTGTCAGTGGACCTTAAGTATCGTCGATGAGAAAGGAGAGATGTTCCAATATTATGCGGGGACCGATGGAGTTGCGCCGCCAAGAGAGTTGTTATGGAACGGACGTAATGATCGAGGCGATTGGATCCAGGTAGGCCGCTCGTATTCGCCGCTTTATAAATTCGTAGGGCCTGATGGATCCCAACATACGACAGAAGACTCACTCTTGCGCTTGAATAGTTTCGTGCGCTCTGAAGCCGATGGGGTGCATATTAGCTTGGATCTGGGGACTCTTTTCGGCCCAAGGCGGGACATGGTTCAGTTGCAGCCCGCAGGCTTAGATATGCTTCGTTCCGTAGCGGATACCATTAAATTACGTGAAGACCAGCTGCTTTCTCAAATCCATGTATTTGGACCTACTGCAGAATTAGCAAAAATGGAAGCTGCCGCAATCTCCGATTATCTTTTGCCCGAGCTGGTGTTGGATATAAAAACAGTAACGATTAAATCCGAGATTGCTGCGCTTGCAGATCAACGGGTAGAAATTTCGTTGAAGAACCGTCCTAAGGAACCTGCTCCCACTAAAAAGCTGCAACGCGCGAAACGTTAATTTCCTACTGCTGACTCTGAGGAATGTTTGTGTCGAATAGCTTTTTCTAAGGCTTCTCGCCAAGATTCTTTAGTTCCTGGCTTAACAGATTCATGCTGTATTGCTCTAAAGATAACTTCCTGTGCGGTGCGTGGGGCTTGTGCTAAATAATATTGAACGAACTCCTGGATTTCAGAAGGGTCTGTAAGAGAACTTATCGCCTGATAATAAACACCCTTGCTTGCTTCTGGATTATTAGGAACTGCAATTAATTCTACAGGACCGCCAATAGCTTTTACGAATTGCCCTGTTTTATTCGCTTTCCTTGTCATTTCAATGACATTATCTAGAACATATTGACTTCCCTGGCGCCAATGATGCGACTCGGCTTCTGGCTCACCATTCGCAAGTACAACTTCCTTCGTTAACGGATCTGCAAATCCAAGCCCGTGTACGGTCTCTGTCACTATGGCATGCAATTTATCCGCGCGTTCTCGTAAAAAGTTCCCGGCAGTTCCTTCTTGGGAGGTATTCACATGAGGTGCTAGAGAAGCCATAAATGCATAACGAACCATAGTTACCTCAGACACCTTAATTGCGTCCCCGTGGGACAGCAAAGTGTGGAACGCATCGGTTACACCCGAATTTAAAATATCCGCAGTAATTGCATCCTCTTTAATGAGCGCCTGTTTATGTTGGCTAAAAGTTGACAGATAGGCAGCAAGTGTCGGCTTTTGCGGACTTAAAGCCAATTCTTTAAACGACCTCACTATTTCGTTAGCCGCTACTGCTGACCGATCCGCATTGCGACCTGAAGCGTGTCCAATTCCAGGAATTAAGCAGATAACAATAATGAATAGCCCCGTGTACATTTTCACAATATTAATTTTACAGTTTCGACAGAATACTTCCCAGAGTCCGAAGGCCTATTTTAGGCTACCCCAAAGGACCTAGTATGGAAATTTGGGACGTCCCTTCCAGCTAAACATCCCAGGCCCATGGACCTAATTTGGCAAATACCATCGGGCCCTTTTCTGACTGGGCCGATTTGTTCATACTTATAGCGCTCTATGAGCCGATTTTTCAGCAACCGAAGGATATGGCCGATTTTGTTTGTGACCCTTGCCATTCAATCAGCAACTGCGACAGAAGTTGCTCAAATGCGACAAGAAGTTCGCAATGATCCGGCCAGTTGGCGACCAGACACCGCTATTTTTGTCGCGTTTTTAACGCGCACGCCTCTGGGTCAAATGTTAAGCAAAATGAATCCGTTAGGTTGGGGACGCCTTGCAGAAGCGTTGTCTAATTCGTCCGACAGGGCAACAGCCCTTGCAGCCGATCAGGCCGTTACCCTGCTTCTTCATGAGACTCCCAGACGCAGAGAAGTGCTAGAGCGGATGCAGCGGTATGTGGATTCGCAACGAGATGATGCGATTACAAAGGAGATGATTGCCGCTTTGATTCAAGGAAAGCTCCGTGCTGCCTCATTAGCATCTTATCGAGCCCACTTTGTCGTTGGCAGGTTCAGAAAGAAAGATGGAAGCATGGATTGGGATGGTCGCGCCGAGACACTTGCTCCTTTAAGCTTGCTTGCACCTGTATCTGAAAATCCTTATGCCGCGCAGCCACGTTTTGAACGAGCACTTATCATTGCGAGCGACTTGCGTGAGTTAGAGAGAAACGGACATTCCGCACGCAATACAGTATCTTTACGGAAGCTCTACCATAAAGCGGCGGTTCATGGATCGCCCGAAGCCTTTGAGGCTTTGGCAAATGCCCATCCTGACAGGATGACTGCTATCCGCTGGCAACAACGGACGCATGAAGCTTCCGCCTATCTTAGGCTTATGCAATATCGCGCATCGAAAAATGGAAAGCTAAACGAAATAGAGGCAGCCAAGGCCGTACGTCAGGAGCAATATGAGGCCCAAAGCAAGGCCAATGATAATGGCGCTACTCCGCCAAACAGATTAGGAATTCAAGCATTTATCGACAATTTTTATTCAATGCCACATGTTGGGCGCAATGCAGCCAGGACATCGCAATCTGTAAAGCTGCGTGAGTTCCTTTACAAAAAGGTGATCGACGCGATCAATACACCTTATGACGAGCACTTTATCGGGGCCCTCCTTCTCTTTGAGCTCCTATTTTTAGCAACGTCTCACTGGGCAAAACTTCATTCTATTATCGGTATCGGCAGTCTCGGAATATTAGCCATTATTATGGTGATCGAATGGTACTTACACCGACGCAGAGTGCTTGCGCGAATCGATGATTCTCTCCTCGCTGTCCTCCGAGAGCTTCCCAAGAATTAAACGACTCACAAAAAACTGCATTAAAATCAAAACCTTCCTGCGCAGCGGATAATTATTTAATTTTTCTCATCATTGATCCATGTTTGGATAGTGTCATAGATCTCTTGCAAGTCCAATCTTCTTGACGTCGTACTTATGACGTACCGCAATAAGTTAATCTTTTCAAGTTGCCGCTGATCTTCTGCGCGAACCGCTCTGGTCTCGATCACATCTCCCCGTCACATAAGTACACACATGCTGATCGTGAGGGCTGCTATAAATATAAAGCAGAGGGAAACCAGGATGAGGAATTAAACTTCTCAGCTCTCCATTGATTAGATGATCGGACGGCTCTCCTGGTGCAATGATTTTCCAATGGTCCATGGTTAGTGGGGAAGGAGGGAAATGATCTAATGCAAATCGGCTTACGACTTTATCCATACTCGCCAAAGAAGTATTTTTGAAGTGCAAATGCGTCATCTCGGCAGCACTAGAGGATAGAGGTAATCTTAAGCTCGACAAGATCAAAAAACCGATGACTAAACGTTTCATTCATATCTCCTTTGAGGAATATCTATTATAGATTTAGTGTGCATTTGTACCTAGGGCCGAAAGACCTAAAAATTTATTGCCAATCGGTCTACAACTTAGGGACCAAAAGCCCTATACTCTTACACCCTGCGATTACTCCTTATTGTTGTAAAATACGCGGCAAGTCCCCGCAGCTCAATGGATAAGACACTTGTAACTGCTGTAAACGTCGATTGAAATGGAATTTTCAGATAAATGGACGACGGTAGAGGCGCGATTGGCCAAACTCGGCGTACGCCCTGGCGATCTGATCGAGCAATTCTACCGTTCGGGCGGCAGCGGCGGCCAGAATGTCAACAAGGTGGAAACCGGCGTCACACTTGTTCATCGACCGACAGGCATCACCGTGCGCTGTCAGGAACATCGCTCCCAGGGAATCAATCGCTACCTGGCCCGTTTGCGTATGGCCGAAAAACTCGAGGCCCGTATCCGAGAGCAGGCCGCGGCACGACGCAGCGAGATCGAAAGGCTCAAACGCCAGAAACGCGGGCGCTCCAAGGCCGCTAAGGCACGCCTACTGCATGATAAGCGGCATCGCTCCAAGATCAAAGGCGGCCGCCGTCCCGTCAAAACGGATGATTAAGCGATGCAGAACGACCTCTCGTACTAGTTTTTATTGAACTGGAAAGTCAGGGGCTAGGATAAAAATAATAGCGAGAGAATACCAACAAAAGCTATTAAAAGAAATAGAATGAAGGACCATGGATTATCATCAATAAACTCCACAAGGTCGCGATTCGATGGTAAGTAGCCCATATGCTTCGGCTGTTTTAGTTCATTTTTGGAGCGAGGGGGATTTGATCATATATCACAGGCCCGATTTCCCAATGGATTTGGGAAGACGGGCTTGTAAATGTGGATGGGATTCCACCAATCTAAAAATATCGGCCAAGTCCTTCTGGCGCTTACTTTTACGCCTCTGCTCATCTGAGTAGGCCCAAATTTTACCTTGAAAGACGTCGTCAAGACTGGCTACTTTCATTTTATACCCAATTACAGTCTTTTCCGACGCTCTAGAGATGAAATCTTGATAGCGAAGATCCGACTGAAGCTGAATCCTTAGGTCCGATTTGGGATGGTTTAAATTGATGCTATGGGGGAATCTTTCCGCACTAAATCCGAAAGTCTGTGCCTTTTTCAAAACCGCATCCATAGAATTCGTCGCAACTACGATATCAAGATCTAAGCTTACCACTGGCTCCGAATAAACATTGACAGCCAACCCACCCAAAACACAATAGTCTGCTTTAATCTTTTCTAATAGATCGATAAATTGCTGGAGGATATCTTCAGAACCGTGAGCCAAAGCATTCATGAATTGTTTTCCGGTCATGACATGTTTATTGTAGCTGTTAAGATAACATTTACTACATCGCTACTATACAAAATTCTACCTGCTAGACGTTTTTATTTTGATTGCTTATTTTTTGATAAACTCGGGATGATTTTTTGATCGCGCCTGCTTATAATTGTGGAAGGAAAGGAGAAAGAATATGAAATTCAAACAAACGTTCGCAGCAGCTTTTTTATTGGGATTTCTGGGAATTACTTGTGATTTTTATGCTCATGGAAGAAATATTAACAATCCTCCGCCTACCGCCTCTTCACCTATGCCTTATGCTTTGCAATGCACATGTTGGAATTCGGATAATGATGATTGGCAAACTGTAACCTTCCAGCTTTACGGCCCCGGCGGGTCTCCGGGTCCGTGGAGTGGTTCTACGCCTGCAGATTGCGCATCTATGGTAGATTCCTATAATAATTTCATGAACAGCGATGTCGCAGCTTCGCTGAGAAGCTCAAATAAGGATTCCATAAAAAGCAATTTCGCAGATGACTGCACCGGTACATATCTTTTCCCTTGAGTTGAATTTGAACCGCAACTCAATGGATAGGACGCCTGTAACTACTGTGAGAAGGCAAAGAAAATTGGCCCCACCGACGCGACACTAGCATGACCGCTGCAACGATTGGTTAGGTTACAAACCGTACATTTTCTTGCGTATAGACGCCTAATGAAGCGCAGCATTAGAAATTTTTCGTAAGTAAGTGAGGCAACGTAACCCGAAAAAGTAAAAAGGAGAAGGGCTGCGGTAAACTCCTTTTTTGAAGCTGAATATGAGTAGACCGCTAATTCTTTGTTCTTGTTTACTGAGTTCCATTGGACCCCTTAGATATTAATCTTGTAGCTTTTACAATACAAAATTTCTTCCTTCCAGAGCAGTCCTTTTCCGCGATCCGCCTGGCTAATTTTAGATGATAAGATTTCACAATCTGGTTTGTGTTGTATAATCAGATAAACGTCCCCGTAGCTCAATGGATAGAGCTCCTGCCTTCTAAGCAGGCGATACAGGTTCGATTCCTGTCGGGGACACCATCACCTATGTCAGTTCTACGCGATCAAGCCCAGGCGATACAGGTTCGATTCCTGTCGGGGACACCATCACCTATGTCAGTTCTACGCGATCAAGCCCAGGCGATACAGGTTCGATTCCTGTCGGGGACACCATCACCTATGTCAGTTCTACGCGATCAAGCCCAGGCGATACAGGTTCGATTCCTGTCGGGGACACCATCACCTATGTCAGTTCTACGCGATCAAGCCCAGACACCATCATATTGGGCTTGACGCTCGAGAAAGAAAACTCTTTAATGAGCTCGATGCCTCCTGCGATTAAGAAACTCAAGATCGACAAGAAGGTCGCAGCCCTCCTCAATCGTGCGCTGAAATTAGAAGGATTCTTTCCCGAATTTACTCCTGAACAAGCAGAAAAAATATTTTTGCGCAGCAGCCTCAATCTTTATCCGAAGGGCGTTCATATCGTAGAACAATCCGCAACAGGCCGTGACATTTACATTGTCCAGAGCGGGAAATTAGGAGTTTTTCGTAAAGAAGATAAAACCGAATGCGTGGCCCATCTGAAAGGCGGAGATATTTTTGGCGAGATCGGTTTGCTGCGCGATGGGGTGCGCACGGCAACAGTCACTGCAGAAGAAGATTCGCGCGTATTTCATCTGGTTCATGCGGACATTGAATATTTACTCGAGCATAATAAAAGCTTGGGAGAGCATTTAGATCATCTCGCCAACGAACGCCAAACGCTAGCTTAAGCGGAAATAACAACCTTACCGGAAGGGATCTTGAAGTGGTGTCCATCGAGGCTATAAACCGTCTCGTTTAAAGCATGCGGGGTCACCCGAACAACAATGTAGTGGTAAAATCGATCCTGCACGGACGATGGAAATAGCGGCGACCCGCCTCCACCGCTCAGCACATACCGCACTCCACGAAAATCCTGAACACCAAAGCCGTGGATATGTCCCATATACACTCGTTCCACGTGATGCTTGGAAGCCAGTTCTACAAATTCCTGAGCTCGCGGGCGGAAGCCCCCAATGCCTCGAGCGCCGGCAAAATCGGTCCAGCTTAATACGGCTGGGGGGATATGCGTAAAAATAATTTTACGCTTCTCGGTCTTGAGCGTCATATCGAGCCAGCGCAATTGATGAGAACTCAAAGAACGGGTGCTCGTATCCAAAACAACGAACCGTACATTCCCATGATCATAACTATAATTCGTCTTACCAAAACACGAACGATAAAAATGCGCATCGGATCTAAGATTCGGGGTATGCCGATCATGATTGCCGATCACGGTGAGATAGGGTTTGTTCGGGCCCAAACGTAAGAGATTCTGAAAAAATAGTCGATAGTGGCTGGCAATGCCTCGGCTGACCATATCGCCTAATTGCACTGAAAAATCGATGGGATGCTCTTGAATCGCACGAATCTGCCGTTCAAAAACGCCGGGGATATTAAACAGCGCGCGAGAAAACCAAAAACGCCCGGGCTCTGCGTCCCCTAAAACAGCAAACTCGAATTCCTCGTTCTCTTTTCTGGCGAAAGCGGACAGCCGTTTGAGTTGGCGGAGGGTGCGAAGCGGTTTTGAGAGTTCAGCCAGCTCAATGCGCTCGGCTAAAACTCGTTGATGGCGTAACCAGCGTACGTGGTTTAAAATCGGAACCATGGATCCAAAATGACGTTATTTCTAGTGTATGCCCAAAAGCATTTCTTGTCAATGGCTGACGTATTATTTGGTATAACAAATTCGCATGCAAGGCGATATACGACGGCTGGGAAAAGAAACCTTAATCTATGGGCTTTCGACCATCGTAGGTCGATTCCTGAATTTTCTGCTGCTTCCTTTCTACACCCATCTTCTCGCAACTTCCGAATATGGCATTGTGGCCGTTGTTTTCACCTATATCGCATTTCTCAACATTATTTATCAATACGGCATGGACCAAGCGTATTTGCGCTTCGCTTCTTCGCTGGAAATCGGCGATTTAAAAGACAACTTTTCCACCGCTTTTGGTTCGATGCTTGTCTCTTCTTTATTTCTTTCAGGTATTTTGTTCATTTTCTCCGAACCTATTTCCAATTTGACTGGGTTACCACCGCAATTTGCCGATTTACCCAGAATCTGCGCTGGGATCTTAGCTATGGACGCGTTGGCGATTGTGCCTTTTGCGGAATTGCGCCGCGCTCATCGCGCCTGGCTTTATGTCGCAATTAAAGTGCTCAATATTGCCGTGAACGCAGGCTTGAATATTCTTTTTCTATGGCGATGGCATTGGGGTGTGCGCGGCGTCTTTTTAGCTTCCTGGTATGCCTCGGCGTCCAGCTTGGTCTTGCTCATTCCCGTATTCGTATCTTTATGGCGCTTAAAATTTCATATACCGCTTTTTGGAGAATTGATACGATTTGCGGTACCTTATATCCCATCGGGCTTGGCATCGATGGCAGTGCAGGTGATTGACCGGCCCATTCTTAAAGCGCTAACCGATGATTCTACCGTCGGAATTTATCAGGCGAATTATCGTTTGGGGATTTTTATGATGTTAATCGTCAATATGTTCGATGCTGCGTGGCGTCCTTTTTTTCTAGATCAAGCGAATAAACCCAATGCCCCACAAGTGTTTGCCCGTGTCACGACTTATTTTCTGTTGATCAGTTCGTTTGTTGTGTTAGGGCTCAGTCTTTTCATACGCGATCTTGTTCAAATCCCCGTCTTCGGACGCCCGCTCATACACCCTAATTATTGGTCCGGCTTATCCGTAGTCCCTATTGTCTTAATTGGCTACCTCTTTAATGGCGCCTATTATAATTTTATGCCGCAGATCTATTTACCCAAACGGACTGATCTGCTCATTTGGGTAACTTTGTTAGGCGCTGGAACCAATGTGATAGCCAATTTGCTTTTAATCCCATCTACTGGTATGCTTGGCGCAGCATGGGCTACCTTGCTCGCGTATTTTGCTATGGCACTCGGCATATTTTTGTTAGGCCGACGACTTTATCCCATTCCTTATGAATGGAAAAGAATTAGCTTGGCGACAGTATTTCTGACTTTAGTTTGGGGAGGCGTTACGCTATGCCATAAAATAATGCCACAACTTTCTTGGAATAGCTGGAGTTTGATACGACTAGGGGCTCTTGCCGCTTATCCTCTGCTGCTTTGGTTCTCTGGATTTTTCCATCACGAAGAGCTTCAAGCGCTCCGGTCGGCTTTTATATAATATGCGCCTTGAAATGAAGAAACTGGCCCTTCGGACACAAATCCTATTAATCGTCGTTTTTCTCCAAATTTATTTCATCGCCTTAGGCTCGGTTTTTTGGTTTCAGATGAACTCGCAAATGCATGGGGCCAATATCATCTTCTTTGTTCTACTATCGATAGGAATTGCTCTGAGCATCCTCGTGGCTTTCTTTCTTGCGCGCTTTGTGATCGAACCCGTTCACCGGCTCGAGCGATTTGCCTCAGGTTGGGAATTAGGCAAGCCCTGGACTTTACAACCCACTGCGGCAAGCCCAGAAGTCCATTCCTTAGTATCCTGCATTCGTGACATGGCACAACGGCTCAACAATCAATATCGACAAGTTTCCGAACTAGAACACATTAAGAGCCAATTAGTGGCTATGATCAGTCATGAGTTCAACAATTCTTTAACCGTTGTGCTTGGTATTTTATCCTTGCTGCAAGAATCGGAAGAGAAAATGACAGAACGCAAAACGCATTATTACGACACCCTGAAATCTAATTTGCGTTCGCTGAGCATCATTTCTACGAATCTATTAAATATGGGCCGTTTAGAATCAGGAAATTTTGCTGTCAATCCGCGTCGGATTGAAATGCGCAATATATTGCAGGATAGTTTGCAACGATTAGAAATTTTATACAAACGCAAAAATCTCCAAGTATTTCTGGAACTGCCCGAAAAACCAATCCCCGTGAAGGGTGATCCAGAAGCGTTGACCTTGGTCGTTACTAATCTTTTATCCAATGCCATCAAATATACTCCCGAAGGAGGCCGCATCACGGTAGGCATTGTTCGCGAACATGGTTATTCAGACCGACTTCAAGTCTATATCGAAGATACAGGCATTGGCATTCCTGCTGAGGATTTGAGCCGGATATTTTCCGGGTATTATCGCACCGACTCTAGCAAGAAGACGGCAAAAGGCTTCGGCGTTGGTTTAGTACTGGCCAAACTCATTGTTGAAGCGCATCATGGTACGCTTCAAGTAGAAAGTGAACCGGGTCGAGGCGCCCGTTTCTTTTTCGCGCTTCCCGTATGGCATGATCCGGTTCAATTGCGAACATAGTTAGTTTTATAGGCCTAAGGACCCAAAAATGCGCAGGTCCTTTTACAGTCCGTGTAGGGCTATAGGACCCTGGCAGTTATGTGCTGGAAAGGACACAGTGTCCTTACGGACGAGATCATGCCAAAAAATAATGAAGACGCGACTGATGAAACGCCCAAAGCCATCCATCGCCCCGCAGCCACGCTTTTAAGAGCGTGGGGGAAACGAATGGCCCACGGCAGAGCAGTGGTCATTCCGGTCTATGTGGGCGGAGTATGGACGCTTCAGGTGCCTCGGGGTAATAAGCGCGTTCTTCGTTTGAGCGTGCCTAAAAAGAAGGCGTCTTAAGTCGTTTCATAGCTCCTCTGACATAGCCTGACATGATTGGTATTGCTTCTTACGGTTTACGGGGCTAAAGTAAGAGAAGCTCCTTCGTAGAGAGCTTTGATGCAAACCAAACCTATTCGAATCCTGGTCATCGAAGATGATCCCGAACAAGCCTCACTTGTATCCGATTTTCTTACAGCTAGCCGAGAAAAAACTGCGCGGTTTGAGCTAGAAACAACAGATCACCTGGCTCAGGGTATAGAGCGACTACACAAAAGCCATTACGATATCATCCTCTTAGATTTAAATCTTCCAGATAGCCATGGCTTAGAAACATTCGTCAAACTATCTACTGAAGCGTCAAAAATCCCTATTATTCCGCTGACGGGCTCTGGCGATGAGAAGTTGGCGCTGGAAGTCATGAGTTTAGGAGCGCAAGATTATCTTGTCAAAGGTTCGTTTAATGCAGGACTACTGAAACGAGCCATTCTTTATGCCATTGAACGTAAACGCCTGATCGGGCAGATGGAAGATCTTATCACGAAGAATGCGGATGGAATGGTGGTTGTAGATGCCGGCGGCTGGGTTCGCCAGGTGAATCCCAAGGCGGAGAAAATTCTCGGCATCAAAGCGGAATTGTTGATTGGAAAGCCATTTGAATTTCCCATATTCCCAGATCAAGTGACAGAACTTAAATTTCCAACTCCGGATGGGCAAGAAAAGGTGGCGGAAATGCGCACGACCGAAATCGAATGGGAGGGAAAACCCGCATGCCTAGCCTCCATCCGGGATGTGACTGAACTCAAGCGCTTGGAACAACTGAAGGCTGAGATCAAAGAACATCACCGACTCGATAAACTTAAAGATGATTTCATGGCCAATGTATCCAGCGAATTACGCGCTCCATTGACCGTGCTTCAAGGAGCACTCCATAATTTACTGACAGGCGCACACGGATCGCTCAATACGGAACAAAGCAAGACTGCCGAGATGGCACGCAAAGGCGCAGATCGCTTGACTCGAGCGATCAACAATATTTTGGATATCTCGCAACTCGAGTCAGGCAAATCAGAGCTTCACCGGAAAGCTGTGCAAGTAGAACCCCTATTTAAGAAAGCAATAGCCAATTATGCCATGCGGATTCGCGAGCGAGGCGTTGCCGTAGAAATGCAAATTGCTTCTGATTTGCCTGCCATCGATGCGGATGAAGATCTCATGCTGCAAACAATCATGCATATTCTCGACAATGCATTGCGTTTTGCTAGGAACAAGATCGTTTTAAAGGCGGAAAGTGTTGAGGGGGCATTACCTGCGAGCTCCAATACGGTTAAGCGCCATTCGGAGCTTGGGATTACGTTGGTTTCTTCGCGCCGTGGTGTACAAATCAGCGTTTATGATGATGGCCTCGGCGTTTCAAAAGAGAAATTAGATCTTCTGTTTAAAAAATTTGTGCATATTGACCGTTCGACGCCCAACGGGGCTGGATTGGGCTTAGCCATTTGCAAGCAAATTGTTCAAAGCCATCGCGGCAGAATATGGGCGGAAAGCGTTGAACAGGCCTTGGATCAAGGGACTCAAATCCATTTCATCATTCCAGAATACCAGGGTTCTCCCGCCAACCCACTGCCCACTCCGAAGTAACTTCTAAACCTTAGCACGGATCAAATCGGCAAAAGCAAAACCTTCTCTTTCGACTGTTTCTCCAACAGAAACCGGGATTTGCTCTTTGAAAATAGGGGCTGCATAAACAAAAGAGTGAAATTCTCCGTTCTCACCGCAAGGGTCAATTTGGGCAGGAAGCTCTGCAATCAAATCGCGATCAAAATGCCTCCCAGCAAAATCACGCGATAACTTCTTCAAGTCCACACAAGAAAGAATCGCTTTAAAACCATCACGGATCATATCCTGAGCCAAAGCGCGGGTATTTAAGCCCCATAAAGGATAAACGCCATGCAATCCGGCCCGACACAGTTGTCTATCGCGATACGCGCGAATATCTTCTAAGAATAGATCGCCGGAAACCACATGCTCGATTCCTTTTTGCTTCCACCGGCTGATGGACTCCATAATCTTTTGCTCATAAATTTCATTCGGACAAGGATGGGGTATTTTAATCTTTTCTAATGGAAGTCCAGTCGCCCGCGCTTGAAGATCCAGCAATTCTTCACGCACCCCATGCATAGCCACGCGTTGATGGGATTCATTGACCGTGGTCAATAAACCAACAATCTCGTAATCGGAAGATTTTAAAACACGATACAGTGCGTAGGCACTGTCTTTTCCACTGCTCCAAGATAAAACAGCTTTCTTTCGCGCCATCAACCGAAGGTAAAAGCATAAGCCGAGATGCCGTCGTTAAGAAACTGAATGCGCAGCAAATGCGTCCCGGGCTTTCCTTTCAGATCCACTAAACGATACAGTCTTTGGGTGTCGAGAGTTGCTTTATCTTGTTTGACATCCACTCCAGCTGCAGCGCCAATCGGCGAACCATCTAAAAACAAGGCAATCTGATCTCCTGGATGCTGCGGACTGAGCACTAAATACACCTTTTCTGCGCTGAAACGGATTTCTAAAGAAGAGTTTTTTTCCGCTTTGGCAGCTTCCTCCGTGAGCGTCCATGGGCCTTGAAGAGCCAGCTGATTGAGCTTAAGCGCCTGTGGAAAAGAATAAACATGATTGCCCATAGAAGCCGGTTCTTTAGAAGCAAATCGCTCTAAACGCGCTAGACCCAAATAAGTTTCGGGTGTTTCAGCATAATCGACCGCTTCTTGTTTGACCGAAGCGGCTGTATTCACCGAGCGCCCGGCTTCTTTCAAAAGTTCACGAATGGCTTGATCCATCTCATCATAATGACCTTCGCCAAAATGGGCCAAACGAATATGGCCTTTAGCATCGATAAGGTATTCTGCAGGCCAATAACTATTATGATAAGCGTCCCAGGTTTTATAACCATTGTCCTGAGCCACGGGATATTCAATGCCAAATTGCAGCAACGCACGTTTTACGTTATCTGTAGATTTCTCGAACGCAAACTCAGGGGTATGAACTCCAATCAACACAAAGCCATCCTTTGCATAGGCCTTATACCAAGCTTTGGTATAGGGCAAGGTTCTCAGGCAATTGATGCAGCTATAAGTCCAAAAATCGACAAGCACTATTTTACCGCGAAGCTGGGCCATCATGAGAGGCTTGCTATTGAGCCATTGCGCTATGCCTTGAAATTCGGGAGCAGGCCCCTGGTCGCTTAACGAGCTGGCGTCGCTACGGGCACTCGCCGCTGCGCCGCCACGCAGCTGCTGTAATTGATGACTGACGACTTGATTATCTTCTATGCGGGTCAAAACACGGCCGTAATTGGGGAATAGTTCAAGCAGTTTGAGCTGGAGCGTCTTATCATAATTGGTGTAAATCATCAGCGCTGCAACAATCATCACTAAGCCAAACACCTGTTGAATACGGCCTGTATATTTTGAAATCCGACGCATCTTAGCAAAGCCCCAAGCACCGCTTTGTGAAAACGCAAATAAAGGGATGCCCAGTCCTAAAACATAGGATAGGGTAATGAGAAACACTCGGAAGTTCACGGCTTGCGTAGCGGCCAAAGTGGCGATGGTGGCTAGAATTGGGCCGGCACAAGGGGCCCAAACCAAACCGATAGAAAAACCCGTAGCATAGCCGGCAACAAATCCTGTCTCGTCGTTTTGTCGTTGCAATCGGCCTTGAATCGGCTGCAGTACGCGGCTAATAAATACTTCAAATTGGGTACCTAAAGCAGGGATCAACATGGACACACCCAGAAGCACAATCACAATGACGGCAATCATCCGAAAGATGTCTGGATTGATCTTAAAAATGGATTCGAGGTACGAAACAGAAAGAGTAAAAAGCGAGAAGCTCGTCATCACGCCAAGCGTCAAACCAAAGGGCCGCTTGGCCCCGCCCTGAGTGGAAGCAGAAAGCACAATCGGCAACAACGGCCAGATGCAAGGGGCCAATATAGTCGCAAATCCAGCGAGAAAGCTAAAAAACAGCAGGACCATCATGAAGATGCTAGGCTAAATTTTTTACGCGTGATTAAATCGGCGATGTTGCGCAGGAAGAGCCCATCGAGTTTCCAAATCCGCTCGTGATGGGGATCCATCGCCACTCCAAAATCAATATTCCAACGATCCGAGCAAACCGTTTTTCTCCATTGGTCGTTGCTTCTCATCGCATCGATGACAAATTGAGCATGCAATAATTCATGATAAAACACGCCCATATTCTCTAACTGACCTCGCAGATTACGTTCGTTTTTGCGCATGCCATCCGAATCAAGAAATAGACGATTTGAAAAAACAAGCACATCTTTGCCGCCGATATTTCCCTTGGGCTTATAATAATCCACCACCAGCCACTGATAATATCCCAGAAAACGGCTTTCTCCGTTGCCCAACTGAGTCTTTTCAATCATGCTTTTAGCGACAGGGAGACCTCGCTTCCAATGATTTAATCGCGTTCGGATAGCCATCGCATGACCACAGACCGGAGGCAGCACGATTTCATGGTTCAGGCTTTCCAATGCATCTTTCACGTCACAAGGTTTATCGCGCTTAACACCGCCGCATCCAATGGGGAAAACAGCTTGGTCTTTTAAACTGGCAAATCGAGCTTCCAACAAATTTAATATTTGGTTTTCTTCCTTGGAAGGCACTGCATATTCAGCCAATGCATCCTCTTGATCCGTTAATGGCTGATTTAAAGCAAAGTGAAATCTATAATTTAAGTAGAGTGAAATGAAAATAATTTCCGCGACCAAACCTGCCAAAAGCCAGGCGCGTTTTTTAGAGAGCCGCAAACAATACCTCTGGGGTGTTGTAGAGCATTCAAACCAATAACGGCATCCAATCTTATCAAATCCACCTCTTATTTAGGTCATTCCGGCTTTTATCTTCCTCTGTTAACGCTCAGTGCGACTGCATCCGTATACTGGATAATGACGGTGTCGCCGATCTTCAACTCATCAAATCCGGAAGTATTTTCAGGCACCTTCAATGTTAATGGATTTTCATCCGGATCTTTCACTGTGATTTCTCGATTCTTCCGATCAATATCTTGCACCATTGTCGTTACCGTCTTGCTCGTGGCAATCACTTGTGCTGGACTGCCGCTCTTAGGAACCAACCGAACGGTCTCGCCATCTGCAGCCGGATGAATGCCGGGCCTTCCTAACGTCAAGACAACGCCTTCCAAATAGCGCAACTGTAGTTGCGAACCCGGTGTGATTTCATCAATATTCTTGATCGCAGGGGGTATACCAACGGTTACTTTTTTCCCTGTGGCATCCCTTAATGTCACCGTCTTAAGCAACTTATTTGTTTTGACGACGTCGCCAGCAGCCACGGCTTCTTCAACCACAATAGCGCCGCCTTTAACAGCAGGTTGTGGATTTGATGCCGCCACAGAGAAGCCCCATGCGGCCACCAACAGAACCCCAACAACGATTATTTTTCTCATTTTAGCCCTCCAAAGACTCCTATCAGTATGTGTATTCTGGATAAGGAGAAGCTATTGAGGATTGGTCAAAATAAGGTAACTGAATTAGATACTTAAGAAGAGGTACGCCAGAATGCGTAAGCAAGCATTCACATAACGGCAACTAAAGATTTACTCATTCTATATAGCCTTCTAACAGGTGTAGAGGTAAACTATGGATGCAGTAAGAGAATCAATTAGATTCTCATCTGCAAAAGGCGCCGGAATTCGAAAGAGCTTCGGCGCTTTTGTATTTCCATTTAAAAGGTCCTACTTCTCTCTAGGACTTTTGGCCCAAACTAAGGCCCATAGGACCCTAGGACGCCCCCAGCGGTCTCCTGTACAATAGAAGCAAACTTTATGAAGAAGTCCTTAAGTTTAATTATTTCTATTGCATTCAGTATTGTCCTGGCTGCTCATGCAGCGCAAGCTGCGTCTCAAAAAATAGATGTTAAATTAGCGGAAGAATTTAATTCATTAGTTCGGAACCATCACCCAAACTTTGACCCTTGGTTACGCAAATTAGAAATGTCGACTGTGGATATAAAAGATCCACAAATATCGTTCGCTTTTGGATTGCTTTCTTCTGCTGCAGCGGCAAGATTCGTACACTTAGAAGGAGAAGGACCCATCATAAAACCTGAACAGCAATACCAAGCAGCTGCGGTTCTCAATTTTGCTCTGTACGGCCCTTTTGCAGATAGCATGAATCAGGTAGATCAGGTAAATGGATACCGTAATAAAGTGGAAACTCGTTATGCTCGCATCAAAGCGGCTTTGCCGCCGGAAACACAAGCCATGTTAACGCAAAAAGCACGGCAATGGGCACGCATTCTGGAGAGAAAACCTCTGTTTTTTGATGATTTCCCTGGAGGACCCGATACAGTAGCTGCCCAAATCCATCAAATTGCAGAAGAACGAGATCGGATTGTTGTTTATAAGTATGGTGATATTCCGATAGTCGCTAAACCAAATGATAGTGTGGACAGCATTAAAGCTCAAATCATGGGCCAGCGATCCCGAAATATGTCCAAAGCAAACAGAAAACAGTTTTACCAAGAAGCGACAAAAGCCCATACGGAGTTTATCAACAATCTAAGAGCAGAAGTCCATGCCATACAATTTCTTCCCGCTCGCTCCATTGAACAGATTATTCCATCGCTACAAGACGCCGCTTATCGACGACTCCAGCAAACCATCGACGCAAAGGATTATCTGAATTTGTTTCACGAAGCAGTGCAAACCTTGCTTCATCCCGTGGAAATAGAACGTTTTGTCAAAGCGTGCTATATCGATTTTTTTGATAAGAAACATGTTTTATTTACTAATGAAGCGACAGCTTACTATTGGGAAAAAGCCGTGTCTGATACCGCCCAAGCGAAACTAGAGCGGGAACGTCAAATCATTGACCAAAAAGCAAAAACTCCAGCCAGGAATATCTCTGAGATTCTTGATTCGATCCGTCTTGTGCTAGAGAGTGAGCCTGATAAACAATTCCGATCCAAAAGTCCTGAAAGTCAGTTTTATCTAGTTGCTGTAAATACCATTACTCACCCCAAAGAAATCGCTCTATTTGTTAAAAATTGTCCGGATCCTATAATTATCGCTCAATTCCGCACTCATGAAGCAACGGAAGAAATTTGGCGCAAAGCAATAGTAGACGAACTCGATCTGCGTGACAATCAAAATCCAACCGTGATCGATTATAGCGCGTATTATCCGAAAGAAAAGTAAATTAAAGCGCTGCGACAACCCATTCGCCGTGGGCATTTTTCTTCAGTTCCAGATCAAAAAAATTGTGATCTTTGTCCTCAAATGCTGACACACAAATGTCTTTGTCAACGACATCATTTTTAATATGCCCACAAGTAATCTCAGGGAATTTCTTGTCGTGCTTGGCATTCTTAATATCGAGATTATTAGGAACTGAACGGAAATTTTTTGCCTTGAGTCTCCGTATCGCCTGAGTGTATTTTTGATTGACTGTAATTCCCATATCCTCAAGACTTTGTCCAAACGTGGGGACAGTGACCAAACAACAATTGAGAATCATCATCGACAACCTTAGCAATCGCATGAACCCTCCTTTAAAGTCGTGCCAACTGATTATATTGAGCAAATTGGGCGCGGTATTTCATCACTAATCGCACATAGGAACCCACCGGTTGGGTTCCGCAGATCCCTAAAGCCTCTGGATTAAATTTTGCATGAATAAACGCCGGCCCCTTGCCAGGCCCGCAAAGATGCATGACGGCGGCTAGCCGTTGTTTATCCAACAGGGAAATATGCCGAGATGAACCCGAAGTTAATTTCTGGACATTATAATCAAGGAACGCCGAGGTCATTTCGATGGAATGCGAAGGGACAAGACGGGAATAAAGAATGGTTAGTTTGCAAGCAGCGGGATCATACCACGCGCCTTCTCTGACAATGTGCCCGCCATGAACACAAAATGTGCGCGCGGCGCCAAAATTGCCCTCGGTCATCTGCAAAAGGCCCACGGCAGTGGAGGGGGGGCCGTACAAACCCCATGGGTTGGTAGTCCAACGCCAGGTCCAGGTTGGGCTATCGAGCGGGTTGCCTGAACTTTCAACTTGGACTAGCGCCGCCAGGAAATCGGCAGTGATCACATCCGTCGCATACTGACGGAAATGGTCGCTAAACTCATCCCAGGTTTGCCGCGGTGTTTTTGGATGGCCTATTTTTGCAAAACGCAAAAGTTCAGTCGGCTTCTTACAGATCTGGACAAAAAAATTGATCGAAAAGAACCCGAACGCAAGATATATCAAGATTAACAGCAATCCCGGAAGCCGCCGTTTGCGTTTACGCGGCTCGACGTTTTTTTTCTTTGAGAACATGCCTTGGGCCCATTTAATGGCTCTTGTCTTTGAAAAAGCTTTCGTTGGTAATGACTTCTTTATTTTGAATAAAACCGATATCGTTGGGCAGTTCTAAAATAGCGCCCTTGCTGCTTGCAAGAATATGGATCAGCCCATCTTCCGGAAAAATCACAATCTCTTGAACGATTAAATCTTGGAATGCGGCATCATAACCAAAACTGCAATCCACTTTCTTCTTGCCATCAATCGAAATGACAATGTTTTTTGTGTAATTGCCGCCGCCATGCCCACGACCGGTGGGGGGATAAACGGTCAAAACGGTGTCGATCTGATGAGTACCTATCTGGTCGCGCTGGAGATAAGTCTTTTGCTCTTTCGCATATTCGGGGAAGATGCCATTTTTCTCGAGCGCTTTTGCCTGAGATGGAAGCATATCCACATAGGGCTTCCCTCGCACCAAACCGTCATTGATCCGGATCTGGCCCAATTTAGGCAGATATTGGTATTGCGTGTAACCCGCAAACGAATCGGCATAAGCCGATGCGGCCACGCATAGCAAAACTCCCATCCAAGATAAGGTCTTCATAGCTGAACCAGAGCCTTTACGACTTTTATTTTTGTTTCGAGCGAATTGAGCCGACCTTGCCTTGGCCGAATTTCGGACGCTTAGCTTTACAGTCGGCAATCGCTTTCGCATCCACGCTCGGCAAGGGCTTGGTTGCTCCTGGAACATTGGTAACGCCTTGCATAATCGGGTTAACGCAATCCCTCATGAGGCCGTCGCCGTTCTTCCAATCCCCTTTAATAAAACCTGCATTTTTACAAGCGTCTTCAATCTGTTTGCAAGGGCCTGGACCTTTTTTACCGCGTGCACCTTGGGCCGTGCTCGAAGGCGTCGTTGCTGGATTTTGTGAATTTTGCGCCAGTGCGGGCATCGACAGGACGGATGCGGCAATAAGAGACCACGCTAATTTTTTAAGCATAGCGACCTCCTTGCAGATTCTTTAGCCAGAGCCTACTACTTCTATCTTTTTAAAAGCAATAAGAAAGTGAGTACTTATGTTCTAAAAGTCCTAATTTACGATGGGTCTTTAGACCCATGTCTGACTCAACCAATTTAGCTATCTTAGAAATTATGTCTTTTCGCCAGTTCATTTTTACCGCTATTTTGTTCCATCTAATTCCTACTAACCTCGCTCGTGCCGAGACGAGAAAGGCGATGCCCAACCCAGTCACCGCTAAACCTGAAATTACAGGCCCAATCACTAACCCTTTCCCTGCACTAAAACCTGGAATGGTTATTTTAGGCAAAGATCTTGTTAAGGCTATTGGAGGCAAATTTACAATGCGTCTTTTGCTGGATGGAGGCCCCATTAGTCAACCACCTGATTTTTTTACTATACAGCCCAACCCAAAATGGATGGATGACATTCGAGAACTGAGTGGATATATCGATAATCGCAGCGCACGAAAGCGCTTTATTGATCCAGCTCGGCGCCTGAATGTGGAATCTGTAATCGAGCAACTAGCATCCTTAAAGCAATCCATCCTCTTTAAGCCCGAGAGCTCTACTTTAGGAAACGGAGTTGCTTTCTTTGATGGCAGTACAAACGATCATTTAACGGTTACTATGGCATTGCAGCGCGGTGATAACAGTGGTTATAAGCAGCGCCAATCGTGCATTCAGTCTGTTGCAGAAAAAATGGGAACAGCGCATGAGCGAATCATTCTAAATAAGGACATTATTCAACTTAAGTTAAATCGCAATCATTCTCAGATTCGTCAATTTCTCAGTGCTATTCTTTTTCATTTAACGACAATCCCTGAATGGAAGCTATATGACTCCGGCATGATTGAAACCGCCATGCCCTTTGCTCAATTCGAGCATGGCGTTTATGAGACGCGTTATGCCTTCAGAGGCAATTTATTAACAGGTGAAATGGAGCCGCTAGAACAAAGTGAATTGGACCGTGAGCCGAATCCAGGATCTATAGGGAGAATAGGAAGCTCTGCTTTTTTTGCTAATCAAACGGAGAGACTGGGATCTGTTCGTACGATATCAAAAGAGTTCATGTTAGAACCTTTGAGAGACTTGTTTGCGATTCCTAAGGAACGCTACGACGATTTTCGTCGCCACGTCGATCAATTAATTGTGAAAGAGTTTCAATATGCTGCTGCGCGATTACACGCAGCGGGTATTGAGGCAAATAAACTTATTCTTGGACAATTTGATTTAGGGTGGCTTGCGCCATTAATTCCGGGAGGATTTCCAGTACCGATGATCGTAGAGGCAAATTTCTTGGATTCTTATCTCCAAGTGTTGCAAGATTCTTACTTTATTAAAGCTACTACCAATCAACATTAAGCCGATCGAACCAGCGCGTACAATTTATTGTCGATATACTATACTGCCCATGCACATTAACCGCCACCGGTGGCGGTAGGGTAAAGAGCCAATTTAGTTCTAGTGACGGACTGGTTCCGGAACCAGTTCGTCATCCCTGACACTGATATAGAATTATCTCCGGTCCCAAGGTCCTAACTGCTCCTAGGTCTTTTGACCCAACTCTTGAGGCCACAAGGCCCTGGGATTAATAAATTCAATCTTTTACAATAGTGCGTAATGAAAAAAGCTGTCCCTATAATCTTTTTAGTCGTCGTAACAGCGGTCTCTTTTCCTGCATCGGCTACAGAAGTTGAACCAATGAATAAAATCATTGCTCGCGATATTCGGAATATCCCCGCTTCGCTTCCATCTTCATGGCGTTTACCTGTAGGAAAATTTCTGAATTCAAATGGAAATTCGTATATTGCTCTGCGAGAGTTAGCTAACGACTTAAAAACACTTCCATCCGATGATTCGCTACCAACCGAAATTGAACGGCAAGCGATGCAGCAATTTGAGCATTACGCTAGCCGCGCAGAATCCGAAAACACCTTTAATCCCGCTGATCTTGCAAGTCGAATCGGAATCCTCCATGCAATATTAGCTGGACGTCTTGCAAAAGACCAACTGGCGCAAATTAATACGGCCAAAGATCATGCAAAGCAATCTAAATTTGCCATGATCAATCCTTTTAAAATTGAAATGTGGATAAAAAGGACCGCTGAACAATTCGATGCTTGGAATAATACTGATAACCTATTGCCTCAAAAGCTCACACAATACAAATCACAGGCACAATGGATAAGGATACAGAAGCCCGGAAGTGATTCCATCGAATCCATTTCTCAAGATGAATTCAAGCATCTCTTTGGAGTTGAGTTTGCACCGCACGTTATTTTTTCTGCTGATTTGCCACCGCAATTCTATAGAGAAGCAGAAGACCGCAATGAAGAAACATTTTATCGAAACGAACACTTGGATAAAATTGAAAAGGGAGTAAGCGCAAAGCTTTATGTCGCAAAAGTGAGCGATGCGGTCGGTTATGGAGTATTCACAGAAGAAGATATCCATCCTTTTGAGTTGATTGGAGAATATGCAGGTCTCTTATGCCCCTGGTCGCCATTGGAGATGGCCAGAGATAACACCTATGTTTTCAATTACGACAACTTCTCGAATGAGTATATGATTGATGCAACTAAAATCGGCAACCTTCTTCGTTTCGCCAATCATTCTGTCGATAACGCCAATGCGAAGATCAATAAAATATTGCATAAAGGCATTTTTCATGTCGTGCTGATTGCCCGCAGAGCAATTCTCGTAGGAGATCAAATTTTATTTGATTATGGACACAGCTACTGGAGAGATCGAGAATCTCATCCCTTAGAGTTAAAGCCGGGGTCAAAAATTGAAATCCAGCCACCGCAAAATAGAATCAACTGATGCACATTTACCGCCATCGGTGATGGCGGTATCCTAACATCATCCCATGTAAAATCAATATATTTAAATGCATTGATTTTACATGGGGTAGGGGATTATGTGTACCTCACAAACTTGGGGCATATTTTCACTATTGATCCGCTGATGGGTCTTCCGACCTAGTTATTCGTAGGACCTTTGACCATTAAAATTGGACCAATTTGCTCATGTACAATCTGGAGCTACTCATTATAATAGTGAAGATAATGAAACATATTAGGGCAATTTTAATTATTCTGCTGATCGGAACGTCATGCTTACCAGCATTTAGCGCTGAAACGGCTAATAAACCAGCTCCTATCCTTTTAAATTTTCATGCAGGCCCGGAATTAAAAAGAGGGGATGTTGTAAAAGCTTTACGTACATTGGGATTAAGTCCTGAGGCAATGGTTTCGCTGGGGCATTTTGAGAGAAACTCGCCAGGCGAAATATTTAAATTTGTTAATGCTAATGAAATGTTTCACGCATCGCTCCGCGATTATAAGCCTGCTCAGGCAGAAAAGGTCTTATGGATTGATTCCAGCATCCTAACCGACGGTGAAACTCATTATGGAATGAGGAAGGGCTTTTTTCATAAAGAGCCCGCGATGATTTTCGCAAGGGCCGACGATTCTGGCAATGTCCAAGTGCACCCGAAAAAAGGGTTGGCTGCTGCAATCACACGTCGTTTATGGTTGCCAAAACGTTCTGCATTCGCCAAATTAGATGCTATGGCCACTGAGCTTCACGGAAAATGGTTTCATTCGCGCGTATTCATTGACAATCTATGGCGCCCAGGCCAGCCATTCCGGACAGAAGCTGAGCAGGGATTTGAAAACTTGCACGCAAGACTCACTCGCGCATTCGACGGTGCCTACGGCCCACTATCCGAAAGAACCGCTAAAAACTATTCTCCAGAATAGGGGACCTAAGGCCTACCAATAGACGAACCATAGGGCCCTTACCAACCTGGTTCAATTCTTGGATACTATATTGATGATCTTTAAGATTGCAGGATGACAGCTAAGATTTTAATTGTCGATGACGACGACGATTTAATTCACGTCATTCAGCGGTTCCTCGTAAAAAAAGGCTTTCAAGTCATCACGGCGGAAGATGGCGAGCAGGCGCTCAAAATCATCCCGACCGAAAAACCCCAGCTCTTGGTCCTGGACTTGACTATGCCTAACATCAACGGATATCAGGTCTGCACAGCCGTTCGATCGAACCGCGACCCGGAAATTTCCCGCATCAAGATCCTTGTCACCTCGGCCAAGCAATACCATGTAGACATTCGAGCCGCCCAGGAAGCGGGGGCCGATGACTATCTAGTGAAGCCTTATCATACAGGCGATCTCCTAGCAACTATCGAACGCCTACTAAACAAACACCCCACAACCCGTCCCTTATTGCCGGCTAAGAAAAAGGCATCATAGCAAGGAACTGGTTCCGGAACCAGTTCTTCACGCCTGACACTACAGAATTCGAAGGGTGCGCGCCGCAAATTGCACAGGCGACTGGAGATTTGTTCTAATAATATTATGTCAACCAACACTATCCGTCTTCATCGCGTTTTGAAAGCTCCGCCGGAGAAAGTTTATAAGGCGTTCATCGATCCGGACGCCATGGCTAAGTGGCTGCCGCCTTATGGCTTCACCGGCAAGGTCCATAAGATAGAGCCCAAGGTCGGGGGCCAGCACAAGATGTCGTTTACAAATTTTAGCACCGGCAATGGGCACAGCTTCGGGGGGAAATACCTGGAAATGGTGCCTGGGCAAAAACTGAAATATACAGACAAATTTGACGATCCGAACCTGCCGGGCGAGATGCAGGTGACGATTACCTTTAAGAAAGTTTCCGTAGGGACAGAGCTCAACATTGTGCAGGAGGGAGTGCCCGCCGCCATTCCGACCGAGGCCTGTTATCTGGGCTGGAGAGAATCGCTGGAGCAGCTCGAGAAGCTAGTCGAACCCAATATTCCGGGCTAAATCTTACTCAAACAAATCTCGGCAGTATAGGGAATGCGTGTTTTTAACATCCTGAATAGACAAGAAATTCCGCATCTTGCGTTCGTATCCTACTAGGGCTAAAAGGAAATGTTGTAATTCCATCTCCTTCATAACCAGGAGTGTCAAAGATAAGCCATTTTTCAGTGATTTCTTTGCTCTTGAATTCAAGCAATCCCAACACTTTCTTAAACTGTAGATTCTCTGAGTCAGCTTTGCCATCGCAATCAAGGGTTGATGTCACCCAATTTTCACATTTTTCATTTTGTACATGGTTTATTTTGTAAACATAAGAATCGCGCGGACATCCGTTAAAATCTTTCCTCGAGTAGGCCTCAAGTGAAATAGATCCAGCGACCCCATTGACGGAATAAAGCAAAAATCTGTCCTTATAATCTGGGCCCTGTGTGGCACACTTCCTCTGTTGATTTAATTCGTGCGCCGGCTCCCAGGAAACAGATATAGATGCCAAATTGCCCTGGAACAGAAAAGGAGGAACATGATCGAGCACAGTTACGCCTTTTGGCTTTAAAGAAGCGCCCAAATCATCGCTCCCACAACCCCAAGGAAGTTTTTTCTTTTTACTTGTTGTGTCTCCGTATAAACCAATAGTCCCGGTCTTGGAAACAAGAAAGAATGGGCCATTTAATTTAGAACAGGTATTTGGCACAACAACGTCAGATCGATTGATATGAGCTATGTAAGCTTTGATACCCGCATTATTCAAAATATCGGACTTTTTCAGAACTTGATAGCCGGAAAGATCTTGTTGGCAATTGGTTTCTTGGGAAACAGCAAAACTGGCAGGAACAAAAAACAAAACCGACAAGATCGACGTTATTTCAAGGAGTCTCTTCATCAGATTCAACCTCCAACAAAACCTTAGTCTGGCTCAAAGATAGAACTTTCCGGGTCGCTTTGCATAGGCATAAATAGATTCAAATTGGCGGGAACTTTTTTTAGTGTTCATTCGTATACATATAGTAGTAGCAAATCATGACTAAACCAAGGAGTGAAATCGATGAAAAGCATTGTTTTGCCGGAACCTATCGAGCGTAGGATATACTTGATCCGTGGTCAGAAAGTGATGCTGGATCGCGATCTTGCTAGTCTCTATGGAGTTACTACGAAGGTGCTCAATCAAGCAATAAAACGCCAACGGAATCGGTTCCCTAGTGACTTTATGTTTCAGCTTAACCGCATGGAAATGCAAAATTGGAAGTCACAAATTGTGACTTCCAATTTGAGCATCAAGATGGGACTGCGCAAACGTCCCTACGCCTTCACCGAACATGGAGTAGCTATGCTCTCTTCGGTTCTTCACAGCGAGCGTGCTGTCCGTGTTAATATTGAAATTATACGTGCATTTGTACGTTTGCGCGCGATGATATCCGAAAATCAACCATTAGCGCGACGCTTTATAAGGTTAGAAAGAAACTGTAAGTTAGGATTCGAAAAAGTTTGGGACGCCATTGAGGAACTTCGGGAGCCTCCCGAAAAGCCAAACGTAGGATCGGCTTTAGGCCATAAACTGAAGCTGAGGCCCGTCTGGCTCCAAGATAGAACTTTCCGGGCGGCGTTTCAAATGCTTTACTATAGATACCATTATTGTAAGGAGAACCGCTATGCAAGACGAAGTTACTATCGAGTTTATGCCGAACGGCCCATGCATGGTCAAAGGCCCGTTTCAAATCAAGGAAAAAGGGCAATGGGTGAAAAAGAATGGTCCTGTGGCTCTATGCCGATGCGGCCACTCTAAGTCCAAGCCTTATTGCGACGGTAGCCATAAGACGTCCGATTTTAAAGCGGAATAAAAACCCAGACATTTGAAGGCGCGATTTTTCATCTTCATCGGCGTTGCTTTTCTATTGGGCTTTTACACAGGAACCCAGGCAGCGGAAATCTTTCCGAGACATCCGATTTTAGCCATGGCCGCGACGCTTGCCATGATCTTCTTTTATATTTTCTGGCAAATCGCTTACCGTCGCGGCGCATTGCCTGAAGATGCGCCTTGGGCGCGGGGCTTGGCATGGACCGCGAGCATCGATATGGGCTTATGGTCCACTTTTTTTGTCGTGGCTTTGATCACTAACCTAGTAGGCTTAGCACTTCTTTTGACCGGCCATCGTAGAGCGATCGAACATACGTTGCCCCTGATAACAGCATTGGCCACGTCACTGATCGCTTTCTTGGGCATGGGCCAGGCCCTGGCAGGGCCCAAGATCAAATCCGTCGAAATTAAGATCGAAGATTTGCCAAAAAGTTTGGACGGGCTCCGGATTGCACAGATTAGCGACCTTCATATCGGTGCGACTATCCGGCGAGGCTATATACAACAAGTCGTCAACCAAACCCTGGCGCTCAAGCCGGATTTAATCGCCGTCACCGGAGATATGGCAGACGGCACTCCCAAAAGATTGAACGACCATGTGCAGCCTTTATCGGCGCTGAAAGCGCCGTTGGGTGTTTACTACGTCACCGGCAATCATGAATATTATTGGGACGCCAAAGGATGGATCGAAGCAGTGAAAAAGCTAGGGTTTATCCCTTTGCTTAATGAAAATCGCAAAGTTCAAGTGGACGGCGCAACGCTCCTGATCGGCGGCATCACAGACGACGCCGGCACCGAGTTCATGAAAGGCCATGCACCCAATATCCAAAAGGCCTGGGCGGGTGGGGAACATACGGATTTCCGGCTGCTATTGGCCCATCGGCCTGGGGTTGTCTCCGCCGCTGAAAAGGCCGGGTTTCAATTGCAGCTTTCGGGCCACACGCACGGCGGGCAATTTTTCCCGGCCAGCCTGTTTATTCCGTTCTTTCATCGGTACTACCGCGGTCTCAGCCGGCATGGCCGTCTGTGGATTTACGTCAATCCGGGAACAGGGTACTGGGGACCCGTCCAGCGCTTCGCCATTCCATCGGAAATCACTTGTCTTACGCTTCGGTCTGGTTAAAAGATAAAACTTCGCGGACGGCCTTTCAGATGTTTTGATTTATTTATTCTTGTTTCCAGACCAAGCGGGCAGTTTGTTGCACGCCGTGAATCACAAACGACTTCGTCGTAAAAGCCATGCGCCGACCCTTTATCCTAAAAGCACGCAATTGGAAAGTACCGATCCAGTTAGGAAATAAACTCATGTCCATTGACCGCTATAGGCGACAAAACTTCGTGCCATGCCTGCCAGTTCAGAATCCGTTGCTTCAACTTTCTTTCATTGTTTCGAACTTTGCAGAATAAAACCATTCTCCGGAGATTGGAACTGAAATTCCCAAGTCTCCTTTCGTTGAGTGGAATAAGATTGATACTCGATAAGCAATTTTTGTTTTTCAATCTTATATTCGCCCTCTATCGTCCGGAAGCAGGAGGAATAGAGCAATGCATTGGCGCCCCGCAATTTATATGCATCCTGCGCATCCAGCCTTAACCAAATAAGATCGGATTCCGTTCCAGCGCCGCATTCGTGCATGGCTCCTTCCGGCGATCGGCTGGGACCCTCCACGGCTAAAATGAGATAAAGGAATATTCCTTTTTGATTTTGATACACAATCGATGAAGTCTGAATAGAATATGCATCAATAAATGGCCCAATGGGCACTTTAATCTTTCCCCAAGTCCTTGAGGCGATCTCCATTTCCTTGAGCTGATTCACCTTAAGTGCACTAATGCTATCGGCCTTTTCTATAGATTGAGCGGCAGCCGGCATGAATAGAACGGTAAACCCAAAGAAAACAAAACAGCATACTTTTATGCTCAACATTCTGGTTAAAAGATAGAACTTTCCAGGCTAGGTTTCAAATGCCTTAGAATACGATTTAGTTATGCGCTATGATCTGGGCCCGCCTTCTAGCGTAAAACATATTAGAGCATAGGTCCCAATTATCTATAGGTCCAAAAACTTTCATAATGGGCCCAAAGGACCCATGCCCCTATGGAGCGGTATTAAATAGACTCTTTCCCCGATGCAATTCATAGCCATCTCAAAGGAGAGCCACCCCATGTTCCAAGCATCCCTGAAAAAGATCCCTTCACAAAAATTTATCAACAGCAGCATTTCAAGATTTCTCGTTTTGAGTTTCTCCACGTTTTTGCTTGCTTGGCCCACCTTTGGTGCACAAATTGAGAGTTCTCATGCCGAAGCAAAATCTTTTGATCCTGCGAATCTCGGCCCGCATGATATAGCCAGCCTGGGCGGAAGATTAACGTCTCTTTACGCGATGAAGTTGCAAGCGGATTCAAGAGCCATCTCCATTAAAGAACAATTGCAGCAGGTCGCTGCGCTTGTTCTCGAGCAAGCAGGGCAAGCGGCTGCGCCCGAGCAAAATGTCTCCCGCGAGCAATTGAAAGTTTTGCAGGATAAATTAGCGGCCCTGCGTGCGTCCGTTCCCGAAGATGTGATCAACAAGGCAGATGTGCAGGCCCTTTTAACTAGGCTACAGCAGCGATCAGCCACTGAAGAGCAGGCTGCGGTTCGCCAGGAAGAGGATGCATTGCTTCAAGCATTCGAACAGACGCGGCAGCTTGATGGAGTCCCTAGCGAAGGTCCAGCGACGCCGCCCGCAGCACCCTATATCCTTCGTCCCCGAGTACGATATTTTCCCGAGGCTCGCCCATTTTTTTACGCAGGACCTGATTCCAAAGATCCGTTCACATACACACAATACGACCCGGCAGAAATTATCGCCGGAAAGCCCATGCGCCAATTGCTCAAATACTCTGGAGCTTGGTGGCATACGAGTACTGGGCAAGAAAACCATCCTTTAGGCCTTGGCCAAGCCGCAGATATGTTCGGGGGACCGGCAAGGCAGGCACCGTGGCTTCAAGGATCGGATAGCATGCAAATCGCTATTAATAAGGTACATATGATGTTTGAATTTCTCGAAATCATGGGGTTCGACTATTTTACTGCCCATGATCGCGATTTAGCTCCAGTCGCTTACACGCGAAGCGGAAAATTTGATTTTGCAAGAACGGAAAAAAATCTTCGGACTGTAGCGGAATTAATCAAATCGGAGATGGATAGAACTGGCAAGAAACCCTTGTGGTTCACATCCTCTCTATTTGGTGCCTCGTGGTTTAGACAAGGAGCTGCGGTAAACCCTGAGATTAAGGTTGCAATCCATGCGCTGGCTCAGGTCAAAATCATGCTGGAAATAGCCAAAGATATCGGCGCGGAAAACTTTGTGTTTTGGGGCGGCCGGGAAGGGTTTGATTCGCCTCTTAACAGCGATACACAAAAAATGAAAGAAGCCTTAGCATGGTTTTTAATCCATGCGTCTGATCACGCCACAAAGATTGGGTTCGATGGGAATCTTTTCGATGAGCCTAAACCATATGAACCGACCGCCTACCAAATGTCGCGCGACGTCGCTGCGACGATGAATTTCTGGCGTGAATTCGGTTTGGTTGAAAGATTAGCTTTCAACATCGAAGCAAACCACGCCACGCTTGCCGGATTGACCTTCGTGACTGAATTGCTGGAAGCTGCCCGTGTAGGCAAGCTTCTCAGCCTCGATGCCAATGTGGGATCCTTATTCGGCATGGCTGAGCGGGGATGGGATTGGGATAATCCGCCTACTTTAGGAGTAGGTATCGAGGCTGGACTGGCATTGATCCCTCAAGGCGGTTTTCAAATTCCAAAGGGCCGCCGCGTGACGGGTGGGACCAACTTTGACTTTAAGACTCCCAACACCACGACAGATTCCATGGGCATTCTAAGGGCGCATAGATTAGCTGCGAACTCTATGGCACAGGGATTCCGTATTGCCGCTCAATACCTTAAAGACCCTCGGCGAGAAGAGCTGTTTAAGGCTCGCTATGCTTCTCAAAGCACGCCGCTAGCCGCATTATTCAAGAGCACTCAATTCTCTGCTGAGCAAGCATACACGATGGCGCTAAACGATCCGCAAGTAACTCAACCTGAGCCGCCCAGTGGTCAAATAGAGGTTTTTAATGAGCTGCTTCAGGAGCACATAGGCACGGCGCATAGCAGGTCTATTTTACACTAACGGGACAAAGTAATCAGCGGTCGTGATGAAGAATAGTCTGTCCGACAGAAACCACATGGAGACTGGGGACTTGCTCAAGACGGTCAATCAGATCGTGCGTCGGAACTTCGACAGTATAGCGCAAGTCGAGCACCAACTCAACGGACCCATCATCCCGACGCTCGAAACTCATCTCGCGAGGCAAGATGGCAAACTTGCGCAAGCAACTTTTAAGCGCCTCCGTCGTTCCGGCCTTGCCATCACAACGCAATACTAACCGGCGATGCAGCTGATCGCTGCGCTCGAAGCGTCTCAAAACGGTTAGCGAAAGCAAACCCAGAAAAGTAACGAACAAGGCTTCCGGATAAAAGCCTCCACCCGAGCAAAGGCCAATCGCAGCAACAAGCCATAGACCGGCTGCGGTAGTCAGCCCCTGAATTCCGATTCCTGTACGTAGGATCGCTCCTCCGCCTAGAAACCCTACTCCTGTTACAACCGCCGCCGCAATACGAGACGGATCGAGGGCTACGGATTCTCCAGAATGATAATGTTGGAAGTCCCAGAGTTGCGTCGAAACGACCATGAATGTCGCCGACGCAAGGCCAACAATAACATGGGTCTTAAGGCCAGCGGGGCGTCCGTGGATATCGCGTTCAAATCCGATGACCCCTGCCAACAATGTGCCGACAACTATGCGAAGCGCATATTCGACGTGAATGTGAAAAGGAACCATTGAAATTTATTTAAAGCCGTCACTATTGCCAAACCAACAATGCTTTAGCATGCGTAGAATCGATGGGGTGACCGACGGGGATCGAACCCGCAGCCTTCTGGGCCACAGCCAGACGCTCTACCATTGAGCTACGGCCACCGTGCTTCTATTTTATTCTTTTCCTCGGCGCCAGGCAATGGCGATCTGCCCAACGATATGCTAGGATGAGCAAGTTATTTCATGGAATTTTTGAATAAATTCAAGCTTCCTCAACGGCTCAGTTTGGCCGTTAAATTGCTCATTCCCTTCACCGTCATTTTCATTCTCACGATCGGCATTCTTGGCACTATTTTTATTCAACAATGGCGCAGCACCTTGACGCGCGAATTGGAGAAAAAAGCGGAAATCCTGGTGCGTAATCTTTCCGTGGCCTTGAGCGATTCCTTTTCCAAAGGCGAATACGAAAAGATGCAGGAAATCCTGACTGCAGCGAAACGCTCCGATCCTGATATCGATTATGAGATTCTTATTGGAACCGACGGGCGAGCCATTGCCTCTACCGATAAGAATTTGCGAGATCAAATCCTCAATCGCACGGAGTTCGAAGTCTCCGCAATGGAGACAACTGAATTCAAGGAACGGGAGCGTCCTGATCATGGTGGGTTCGAAGTGCTCATGCCGACCGTTTTTCAAGGGCATCGCAACGGCGTTTTGCGCATTGGTGTATCTCTCCGCCGAGTGGAAGCCGTGTCCAAGCAGGGATTCTGGACTTTTGTCCTAGTCGGCGGAATCGCGCTAGTGCTTGGAATTATCGTTTACGTGCTTGTTGCCCAACGATTTTCGCAGCCGCTGCGCTTAGCCGTAGCGCGTCTTGAAGAATTAGCCGGCGGCGCTGCTGACTTGGATCTTCGTCTTCCTATTGAATCCGATGATGAAGTAGGACAGTTAGGAGAAGCTTTTAACCGTTTTCTAGAAACGCTGTCGCATCTGGTTCGGCAAATCCGCCAATCTTCCGAGCAAGTGGCCGCATCGGCCAAGGCGCTGCAGCAGATCACGCAACAATCTTCTGCCAACATTAATCAAGCCGTGCAAGTGATGAGCCAGATTTCGCAAAACACAAGCCAGGTCGCACAAAGCACTCAAGCGGCTGCCAATTCCAGCCAGCATGTCGGCAAAAGCGCAGAAGACGGCGGCAAACTCGCCATTCATGTCGTCGAAAAAATGAAAGAAGCCCAATCCTCGGTGGCTGCGGCCGCAGGCTTTATTCATGAACTTGGAAAACGTTCTGATCAGATCGGTAAAATCGTTGATGTCATTACGAAAATTGCCGATCAAACTAATTTATTATCGCTCAACGCCGCTATTGAAGCCGCTCGTGCCGGGGAATCGGGTCGCGGTTTTGCAGTGGTCGCCGATGAAATCCGCAAGCTCGCAGAAACATCGGCGGATTCCACGCAACAGATCATTAATTTAATTCGAGAGGTACAGGAAGAAACACGCCATGCGATCGAGACCACGGAACGTGGCAATCGCGAAGTAGCCGATGGCTATCGCCTCACCATGGAAGCGGAAAAACTATTTTCCACCATTGCGCGCGAAGTATCGCAGATGACTCATCAAATGACGCAGGTCGCCTCCAATACTGAAGAAGTGGCGGCTTCTACGGAAGAAGCCACCGCCTCTTCTGAAGAACAATCGGCCGCCATGGAACAGGTCGCGACCAATGCCCGGGAACTAGGTCAAGTCGTAGAAAAATTGAGAATTTTGGTGGGTGAATTTAAGACGGGTTGATCGGCAGTAAAAATAAATTCCACGAAGAACCGCTTCCCGCAGGACTCACCAACTTAGGACGATTGAAGGTCCGCAAGAAATCTTTTTCCACTTTTCTGCGCTGTGCGACAGTTAAAAGCCGCAATGGCTTATAGGTTTTGGCATTCTCGATAATCGCGCGCGCATGGTATTTCCGATTGCGGATTTTTAAATAATAACCTTCTGCCGTAGCTTCCGGCAAAGTAATTTCAAAATGCCCATCGGCATGAGACGAGACCGTAAAACGCTTGTTCTTTGCCACATCTTCAAACACCAAGTTCACTTGTGGAACGGGTTTGGTTGTGATCAGATCGTACACCGTGCCTGAAAATATCCAAGCGGCTCGCGTCAATGGAGCGCGTTGAATGGCAGCGTCTCCAATTTCACGCGCCACGGCATGGCCAATTTTTACTTCCTTATTCGGATCCACTTTTACGGAAAGCCCGCTTCCAGCCATCCCACGCAAGCGATCATAGAAATGCAGCAGTGGTGCGCGATACACTGCAATGATGACCCCAGCAATAATATATGCCATTAAAGCTTTCCAACCACCAGCGAATGGGAATTTGACTTCAGGCGGAGTCCAATCATTGCCTTGTTTCATCAAAAATCGAGGGAGACCAAAGAACGAAAAGCCACGCCTTTTGCCGCTGTCATGTACATCCCCTGCATAACGCAGATGGAAATCACAAGACGGGCAAGTGAGCGCCTCCGGTTCGACAGCCTTATTGCATCGGGGACAACGTTCAGTTGGCATCAATGTGTGGACCGGATTGTATCATTTTCATAAAATGACCCTGTGATGAAGACAACCGTATGCCGTTTGTGGCCGCTTGAAGAAGGTGCCGCCGACCATGTCCAGGCAACGATTTTTATTTCTAACGGCATGGCCAACAATGCGGTGCAAGCCGCTCAAGATTTAACCGCCCGCGGTTTTTCTATCCAAGTCCTTTCTGTTCCTTCAATGAAATTACTCGACGGTAATTCGATTGGCCAAGCCGCAGCGCGTTCCAATCGCTTAGTCTCGGTTGCCAAATCTAAAACTGATCCTTTAGCTTCCTTCCTTTCGAAATGGTTGTCCAAAACAAAGACAGCCATTCCCTTGGTTCGCGTTGGCAAGCATGGATATTCCGCTCAGCACATAGCAGAAGCCTGTCTGCGTAACCTCGAATAAACCTTAATCTCCCTCTCCCCGAAGGGGAGAGGGTTGGGGCGAGGGGTATCCTGATATGCCCTCACCCTGCCCTCCCTGCGGCATATCGGCCGCTGGGACCTGGCGAAAGGTGTTACTCCTTACGCCAGGTCTCCCGTTTCGCGGGAGAGGGGAAATAGATTAGTGATCCTTCTTTAGTAAGAACCCGTAATTTAAAGACAGGTCGTGATATAAGTGCTTGGCGCCGATCGTTTTCGCGGCAATAAAGGCGAGCACAGAACAAAGCATGACAGGCAAAAGCATTTGATGGTGACCGGTCATCTCAAAAATAATCACAAACGAGGTAATGGGCGCCTGAATAGTGCCGGATAAGAACGCGGCCATGCCCACTAAGGCACAAGTTGACATAGGCACATTCATCCACCAACCAATACCCGAACCTATGGCGGCTCCCACAGAAAGACATGGCGCGAAAATGCCTCCGGCAATTCCAGACCAATAGGTAAATAAAGTGGTGAGCGCTTTGGAGAAAGGAAAAGAAATAATCCAAGTGCCTTGCTCACCGTTGACCAATCGTTGAGCGATCTTATTACCCGGACCTAGGACATCTACCGGGCTTAACCAGGCGATGGCCAATATAGCCATCGATAATACGACAACAATCAGATAACGCATGGCAGGACTTTCATAACTCATAATTTTCTTTCTACCACTGGAGATGGCCATAGAGAAAATTGCGCCGGCAATGCCGCCTACCAATCCAATCACCAAAAGAGCCGATAGTGGCACCGCGAGGGGCTCCTTTAATTGGCCAAAATAATTGTATTCGCCAGTTAATGATTTCGCTGCAATGCCGGCAATAATGATGACTATCAAGACAAAGTCTTTAATATTAGAAAAATAGTTAGTGCTCAGCTCTTCTAAGGCAAAGGTCACGCCGGCCAAAGGCGTATTAAACGCAGCAGCCAGTCCGGCCGCCCCTCCGGCAACATAGGCGGAACGCATATCAAATTGGAGTCCGACGCTTCTTAGCGCCATCAATAATAGGACAAATGCACATGTAGCGACGTGCACCGTGGGCCCTTCCCTCCCAGTAGAAGCTCCGGCAATCAAGCCAAGTAGCAAGGCAAGCACTTTCACTGTCATTGTGTGCAACGAGGTTAGAGGGAAAAGCTCTTTTTCTCGTTGGGGACTATAATGCTCCACAGCAAAGATCACTTGGGGTATGCCGGATCCGTCGGCACAGGGAGCTGCGCGGCGTATTAATTCCACGGAAAGCAAGAAAGCCACCGGCGTCGTTATCCAACACCAAGCCCCAATCGAGCTAAAATCCAACCGATGATGCAAAACGAAATCAAACGACCACATAAACCAGACGCAAGCAAGGCCCGTCAGGGTCGAGGCAGCGATCAAAACCGCAAGCGTCAATCCGTAGCGGTGCTTTGAGAAAAAATCCATCACACGTTTAGCTATATTAATCATCTATATTTTGGACAGACGATCGCGTCGTTATTGATAACGCTTTAACAGCGCTTGAACACGAGCTACTACTTCTTCAATATTAAAAGGCTTCGTAATATAATCGTTGGCACCGCTGGCCAGACCTTTCATGGCCGAAGGGAGATGGGAAACCGCCGTTAACATTAAGATCGGGATACCTCCCGTCGCCACATCCGTACGAAGGCGTGAACTGACTTCATAGCCGTTCATTCCGGGCATGTTGATATCGACGATGGCAATGTCAGGTTTCTTTTCCTTGGCCAGTTTCAGGCCCTCTTCCCCAGTGTGAGCCACTTCGACTTCATGTTCCTGTGAAAAAATCTGCACCAATAGTTTGCAGAGGTTGAGGTCATCATCAATCACTAGGATGCGGGCCATTTATTTACTCAAAATAGCATTTTTGAAATCAGCACCGAAAGGCATCTGCAATGTGCTCGAGCTTGTCGCCAGTAATCGCCACCACATCAAATCGAACCGGAACCTGCTGCAAACGTTTTCCCTGAAGATAGAATGCAGCCATCCGGACTAATTTTTTTTGTTTGGCTTGGTCTATGGATTCTGCCGCACTGCCAAAGCGGCTCGAATGACGCGTTCTGACTTCCACGAAGACCAGGGTGTCCCCGTCCTGCATCACGAGATCTAATTCCCCTAAGCGGCACCGGAAACACCGCTCCAGCAATTGGAAGCCCTTATCGATCAGATGAGCTTCTGCCAAAGCTTCGCCTTTTTTACCTAGATTCTGTCGCGCTTGGCTCATGCAGTTTGCATCGGACGGATCAATTTCGCTACAGGCTCAAAACTTTTGCGATGAATAGGGGAAGGTCCCAGCCGATTCAACGCTTCTAGATGTGCTGAAGTCGCGTAGCCTTTATGCGCAGAAAATCCGTATTCGGGATAGAGGCGATGCAAACGCTCCATCCACCGGTCGCGAACCACCTTGGCGATGATGCTCGCGCATGCCACGCTCAAAGACTTGGCATCCCCTGAAATGATCGGTTCTTGGCGGCAAACAAGACCCGGCACTTGCCAGGGGCCATCGATGACTGCGACCATGGCCGGATCATTCCATTGCAAACGGACAAAGGCGCGGCTCATCGCCAAAAGAGACGCTCGAAAAATATTGTGGTGGTCAATTTCTTCAGGAAAAGCCCAGGCAACTGCAGATCGGATGGAAAGTTGGCGTATGATCGAAAAAAGCCGTTCGCGCGCTTGTGGATTTAGAACTTTGGAATCGCGCACCGGTTGCAACGCAGAAGGCAAGGGAAGCTGTAAAACAACAGCCGCTGCAACCACAGGCCCCGCTAAAGGGCCTCTTCCGACTTCGTCAATCCCGACAAGAAATTTTGCTTGATGCTTTGAAAATAAGGCTTTATCGAACTGAAACAGCCGACTCATAGGGGTTCGCCCCCATTATACATTAATGAGGTGACCCGTCTGCGCGGACACTACTTTCGTCATTCCCGCGAAAGCCGCGTATATGTCACCCCAGCGAAAGCCGGGATCCAGGATTATGCAAATCAGAATATCTGGACCCCGGCTTTCGCCGGGGTGACGAGCTAAGCCTTCGCCGGAATGACAATTATTTAGGTTGTTAAAGAGGCGGGAGCGGCAGGCATCGCCTTCTGCGGGGGTTTAACCGCATCGGGTGAAGGCTTGATCCCGGTCTCTGGCGTTTCTTTAACCGTCTGCTCTTCATCCAGACGGGAAGCTCGGCCCGAAAGATTTCTCAAATAATAGAGACGCGATCGTCGGACTCGGCCTGTGCGTACCACTTCGATCTTATCGATGCGGGGGGAATTGACCGGGAACATACGTTCTACGCCCACACCAAAGGAAATCTTACGCACCAAAAATGTCTCGGAAACACCGGCGCCGCGGCGGCGCAATACAGTGCCTTCAAAGACCTGAATTCTTTCGCTCTCACCCTCTACAACGCGCAAATGAACGCGCACTGTGTCGCCGGGCTTAAAGTCGTGAGACCGATTATGGGAAGTTTGAGGTTGCGATGACATAAGTTCTCCTTAGGTTAATGTTGCGAATGAGACAATAAAGCCGGTCGCTTTCGCAAAGTTGTTTTCAAGGCAGAGGATTTCCGCCATGTTTCTATCACTCCATGATTTCCAGCCACTAAAGCAGCAGGGACGCGGCGGCCTCGCCACAAACGAGGACGAGTATACTGCGGATGCTCTAGACCATAGCGAGAAAAGGATTCCGATTCTACCGCACCAGCAGGCAGTACACCAGGAAGCAGCCGCACGACCGCATCCGTTACAGCCATCGCAGGAATCTCGCCGCCCGTTAAAACATAATCGCCAATAGAAAGTTCCATATCCACATACTTTAATACACGCTCATCAATGCCTTCATAATGCCCGCATAAAAGCACGATATGTTTTTCTTGAGACAGATCCTGTGCCGCTTGTTGATTAAAAGAACGGCCTTGCGGGGAAAGATAAATAACTTTGGACTCTTTTTTACGCACGCTTTTGATCGCTTGATAGACGGGCTCGGCCATGAGCAGCATGCCTTTGCCGCCCCCAAAAGGGCGATCATCTACGGTGTGGTGGCGATCTTTCGTAAAGTCGCGCGGATTGACGAAACCGATTTGAACCAAGCCTCGCTCTCGCGCTCTGCCAATAATGCTCAAGGCCAATGGGCCGTCGAACATTTCGGGAAACAGTGTAATGATGTCGATGCGCATTATTCGATGTCTAAAAGCACCTTGCGATTGGATTTAGCCGCTACAGCTGTAGTTAAAGTGCGCAACGCTTTGATTACCTTGCCTTGCTTGCCAATAATCTTGCCTTTATCTTCTTCGGCTACTTTCAATACGAAGGTGGTTGTGTCACCGCTCTCTGTGGAACTGATAGCCACCTGATCTGGCTTATCTACCAGATTCTGTGCTAGACGTAGCACCATGTTCTTCTCGCTCATGCTGCCTCCGCGCGCCCTGCCTTATGGAACAAGGTGGCTACGGTCTCCGATGGCTTGGCGCCGTGGCTGAGCCAATGTTGATACCGCGTTGAATCTACCTTGAGTTTGTCCTTCGCCTTTTCTAGGCGGGGATTATACGAGCCCAAAATCTCCAACGGCTTTCCGTGCGGACCGTGGCGTTTTTCTATCGCCACCACACGATAATAAGCCTGTTTTGGTTTACCGATCCTTTGCAACCTAATGACGACTGCCATGCAACCTCCTATCAAACGCCTCTTGCGCGCGCTGGCGCAACGAACGAAAAGCTTCTGCTGGATCATCCGCTCGAAATACAGCCGTGCCTGCGACGAATGAATCCGCGCCGGCTTCAGCCGCTTGAGCTATCGTTTCCAGATTAATACCGCCGTCTACCATGATCCAGGCTTTGGCCTTGCGGCGGATTAAATTCTCACGCAGCATCCGGAGTTTGGGCAACATATCGGTTCGAAATGCTTGCCCTCCGAAGCCGGGTTCAACGGTCATCACTAAGGCCAAATCCAAATCGTTTAAGAACGGCTCGAGCCGCTGCGCCGGCGTGGCTGGCTTAATAGCAAGACCCACGGATACGCCGAGAGCTTTGGCATCGCGAATCCATTTTCTTGGATCGCGGCATGCTTCCAAATGAGCGATGACTAAATCGGCCCCTGCATCGACAAAAGCTTGGAGAAATTTGGATGGATCTTCCACCATCAAATGCGCATCCAAAGCCATCTCCGTTCTTTTGCGCAACGCGCGGATAAGATCCGGCCCGAAACTAAGATTTGGCACGAAATGACCATCCATTACATCGACAGACGCCCAATCTACTTTTTCTTTTTCCAAATCCGTCACCGCATCTGCCAATCGCCCGAAATCTGCAGCCAAAAAAGAAGGAACAATGCGAATCGAGCCATCCGGTAAAGGGAATCGCTTGCTTACCATTCTTGTTCTTCCACTAAAATGCCATTTAAATAAACTCGCACCCGGGCTTGTTTCCCAGCAGAGGGGACACCGACATCCACCTTGCTTCCTGGTGCACGCAACCCATTAAATAGTTCGCGCTCACCGGATTGATCTTCTATCGTAATTTTTACCTGGCTATCCGAGCTGCCTTGGGGAACGGCATAATGAAATGTTCTCTCGCCTTTTCCCGTAGAGCCGGCACGCACATTACCGCTGATGGTTAATCGCACTTTAGCATCGGCACCAACTACGGCATCGGCCTGCGGGGTTTGAGATAAAACCACGCCATACGGAAACAAAGAGCCCATGTCCTTGGTTACAATTAAACGAACTCCGGATTGTTCAGCCCATGCAGTAGCCGTGCCCACATCTTTGCGAAGGAAATCGGGCATCAACACAACACTGCCTGGCGGCGGACCGCCAGAAATTACGATATTCACCGCAGAATCACGTCCTACGCTAGATTCAGGTTTGGGGTCCTGGGATAGGACCATGCCTTTTTCCACCTGCAAGGAATACGATTCCGTGGTCTGGCCCAAAGCCAATTGATTTTCGCGCAGCAACATTTCTGCGTTGCGAAGAGGTAGGCCGGTTAAAGTGGGAACGAAAACGGCTTCCCCGCCTTGGCTGATCACTACGCGCAAGACCTTGCCTTCACGTACCTTGGTTCCTGCAGGGGGGATTTGACGCAATACAGTGCCGATAGGCACATTGCTATTAAATTCGACGCCTTCTTTGCGCATGGCTAAATTCAAAGGGGAAATCATATCCAGGGCTGCGGAAATCGACTTGCCTTTAAGATCGGGCACAATCTGCGGTTTACGGTTATGGACCGCACCTTCTAAACCCCATCGGAACATATAAAAAGCGAAGAGGACTAGCAGGGTCGATACACCCGCGATTTCGAGCCAACGGATTTGATTATTTGTCTGGCTATTGATCATATGCAATACAACGTAAACGATCTCCCAGCTTTAAGCGTAGACCGTTCACAAAATCTGCCGCTGGTATCTGCCTTTTTCCTTCAGGCTGGACAACGTCGATCCAGATTTGGCCGGGTAAACATTGTACCAAAATTCCATACTTTTTATCAATAAAAAGGATGGTTCCTGCGGCTTCTTTCGGGGGGGTAGCGCCTTTTCCACGTTCATTTTTGGGAGCACGCGAAGAGGGGATCACTGTTCGGATCAAAGTAACAGCCATTTTTGTCGTTTCTAATTGAATAAATGCACGGGGACCGGCTGCCAATCCCCGCACCCGATTATGAAGTTCCAGCGCAGGGCGATAAAAATCGACCCACGCATCTTTCCGTGTCAGTTTTGGGGCTTTGCTAGCATCGCCCACTTGGGGTAAACGAACCACTTGGCCACCCGCTATTTTTACAAGCGATTCATGCAAGGTTGTAACACCCAATTCGATCAAAGTCTTGCGCAATGTGATGGAATCGTCTTCCAAACTAATAGGCACTTCTTGCATCGCCTGAATCGGCCCTGTATCCATGCCTGGATCCAGCCAAAAGACGCTGACCCCGGTTTTTGTTTCACCGTTCATTAATGCCCATTCCATAGGCGCCGCACCACGATATTTCGGAAGCAATGAGAAATGAACATTCAAAAAACCGAGTCGCGTAGATTCCAGTACTTCTTTTGGAAGAATTTTGCCATAGGCTACCACCACTGCGGCATCCGCTTGAAATTGCCGCAGCTCGTTGAGAATATCCAAAGGCTGATTGGGTTGAAGCACAGGAACACCCAACTTTTGAGCACAGACTTTAACCGGAGGAGGCTGCACACTGAGGCCACGCCCGGCTGGACGATCCGCGCGTGTAATCGCAGCAAGGACTTGATGCTGGCTTGCGCACTCTTCGAGAAAAGGAACCGCTTCCTCTGGAGTGCCGAAAAAAAGGATCTTCACGTCCAGCGCAGTTTGAGGTCTTTGAGGATGCGCGCCACGCGCAGGCGCTCAACAAGAGAAAGATGATCGATAAAAAGTTTGCCATCCAAATGGTCAATCTCATGCTGGAAAGCACGTGCCAGCAAGCCTTGGCCCGACATTTCGTATGGCTTACCCTGCGCATTCAAGGCGCGAATCTTCACTTTAGAATAGCGTTTGATCTTGGAATAGAGTCCCGGCACGGAAAGGCATCCTTCTTCCTCTTCAATGCTTCCTTCTTTGGAAATTATTTCAGGATTAATGAGCACCAGCGGCTGTGGTTTTTCATCAGGCCGGACATCAATGACAGAAATGCGGACATTTAAACCGATCTGGGGCGCCGCCAAGCCGACACCTTTTGCCGCATACATCGTCTCCCACATATTGCGAAGCAATACAGGCAAATCTTTTTTAATCGCAGCGTAATCTACAGGGTTCGATACTTTCTTAAGCACTTGTTCGCCGTGTTTCGTAATGCGCATAATCGCCATAGATTCCTGATTATACATGATCCATCGATTGTCATTCAGCGCTTAGTATTTTTTTGCATAGGTCTAATGGGTCCAGCTATTTTGGGTCTTTCGACTCTTGCCCATGCATGATGGTTCACGTATCATGGATATCTATGAGATATGGCGTGTTCGTGCTTCTACTCATATTTAACTCAACTGCACAAAGCGCAGAGAACCGCTGGTCTTCCTCCGAACGCCATCTCGCAGCCCTTGAAATACGTCGTTTGTCTCTGGGTCTAACTCCTTTGATCCAAAACCGCAATTTCGACCGTGGCAGTATGAGCGATTTTTTGCATAACGCAATTAATTCTGATACCCATATTGATGCCCGTCGTGGGGGTCAGATGTTATTCCTTAGTGCTATTGCTGATAAATCAGCTATGTTTAAGACATTGGAAATACTGAAAAATAGCAACATCGGCGGCATTGGCAGCATAACGGCAGCCAGCCTAGCGGAGGTGCATACCGCGATGAACAGGGATTCGACCGGCATTCAGCATCTGCAATCCGCAGCTGCGGTGCGTTTAAAAAAACTAACACCACACTGGTGGCGCAAATTAAATCTAGGGCGTAAATTGGAAACTTATCGCAATTTGCTGTTTGACGGCGGTCGTGTGGCAGAATTTGATGGTCCCGCCCTTGTAGAACTTTCAGGGCGAGAGCAGCCCGCCATAAATCATTATGGGTTTGCCAACGGCCAGCGAGACTTTGGTCTTCTACAAACTGCAAGTTTAGTCGCTCCGGAAAAAGTGCATCAGCTATCTCAAACATTACGGGGAGATTTTCAGGATCCTTTAAGTAATAATGGAGAACTCGCGACATGGGAAACGCGGCTGCTTGAGAGCGGTCCGATGATGTGGAAAACAGATAATAAGGAAATACTCGGTTTCGATTCTATTGGAGAGCTTGCGAGAAATATCATAATGCAGTTGAGATCTTTCGGGCTAGTGCCAACTCCTTGTTCATGGATTTGCTCCTTTTGTTACCGGGAAAGTTCGCGCAAAGCGGATGATTCTTTGCATCTAGATGAAGACTATATGAGAATCCTTCTTACCTTTTTCGGCGCAAGCACCTACTACGTCCATGGCTCTACTGTGCATGAGGCGCCTGTCGGTGATGCTCTCGCGATGAAAGCATCTGTTTTACATGCAGCCCCACGTTATAAAGCTCCGCGCCTTTTCTTGCTCATACGCGCGAAAAACAAAGATTGACAGTACTATGAAAATCAGCTCTTTCTGATGGAAGTTTCCCGATCCAGGATTAACTTTAATACTTGCTCTGGGGATGTAGCCCGTAATAATTCGTCAAGAAAATTATTTTGAAACAGCATGGCGATGCTTCGCAAAAGCAGCAACTGCTGGGAATAGACTTCCTGGCGGTTGGGGGAAAAGAAGAGAAACATGGCGCGGATAGGAAATTCCGATTGGGTTGGATCTGGAATTGGTTCGCTGGGCAATCCTAGGATCGCTGTAGTTTCGGCAAGACCGTCAATCCGCGCATGAGGCAGGCTAAGACCGGAATCGAGCGTAGTTGTAATCCCGCCTACCTCTCGCTTTAGAATCACATCTAATAACTGCTGGGAATCGGCTAACGATTTAGCAGTACACAAGTCTTGAACCAAATACTTCATTAGGCCTTGCTTATCCCGCTGGGGGAGTCGGACACGGATCAAATCTTTGGAAAGAAGATTGGCAATCGAAAAACCGGGTGCGGCTCCACTCTTAGCTTGGTTTTCCACGGGATTCCTTTGAAGTTTCGAAATATAACATATTGAAACTCATTTTAGTAAGCGCCACGCACAATGCCATGGACTTTAGAAAGTGGAACAAAATAAATATGTTCGCCTGTTTGAGGATCTTTCCAAACCGTAGAATCGCTCGACTCATCCCGGTTATCGCCAAGAACGAAAATTGCTCCTTCAGGCACTTGTAAGGGCCCTATATTATCTCCTAATAACCTTTCTTGAGCGCGGGAATGTTTTACGTAATCTTCCACTAATTCTTTGTTATTAACAAAAACCCTCTTCTCCCGAATTTCGACCGTATCGCCTCCAATGGCTATCACCCTTTTAACCAAATCTTCTTCATAAGGAGGAACTGGGGAAGAAAAGGAGACAATGTCGCCATGGCCCGGCTGGCGAAAACTCAATGTCATCTTGTCGACAAAAAGATGAATGCCTACGGGCAAGGTAGGTTCCATCGATGCCGTCGCTATATAAATAGCCTCAAAAGCATAGGTTCGCAAAGCCAAAGCTAAACTCGCTGCAATTAGGATCAATACTAAAGAACGCTGCATAGCTTGAGTATAACAGCTCGCTGATATTTTTCAAGATTGACTTGGCTAAAAGAGTTCCGCTCTCATTTTCATATAATGATTTATGCTGAAAAGAAAAGTTTTGCATGGCAAAACGGTTTTAGTGACCCGGCCACGCACGCAAGCGATAGGGCTCGTCAATCTTTTACGACGGCATGGGGCCCAGGTGTTGACGACACCCGCCATTCGCATCACCCATCCCACTTCTTGGTCTGGTTTAGATCGCGCATTGAAACGCCATCAGATCTACGATACGATTATCTTTACCAGCTCCAATGGCGTAGACGGTTATTTTCAACGCGCTTCTAAAATTTTTCATAAGCGACCCAGTCAGCCACACAGAATTTATGCGATCGGGCCTCAGACTGCCAAATCCTTGAGACAACATGGATGGAGGGGGATTGGAGTCCCGGATCAATATGAAGGAAAAGCTTTAGCGAATCGGCTGGGACAGGTGCGCGGCCATCGGATTTTAATCCCTCGGGCCAAGAAAGCGCGCGATGTATTGCCTCGATTATTAAAACGGCGCGGAGCCTTGGTGGACGTAGTCGAAGTGTATCAGACAATCAGCGATGTTGCTGGCCTTAAACAAATTCGCCGTGCGATCGAGCAGAATATAGCCGATGTGGTAACGTTTACCTCCAGTTCTACGGTGGAACATTTCATGAAAGCGGCTCCCTCTTCTCAAACTAAAAACTTTTTCCATCGGGCTATAGCGGCTTCGATTGGCCCTATTACATCAACCACGCTTCGCGATTATGGTGTCTCCAATATATTAGAAGCGAAAACCTATACTACGAAAGGATTAGTTCATGCGATTTTGAACGCTCAACTGAATGGAAAGCACTGAAAAATTACGCCATGCTTTAATCAGCACCCTGCGTTCTGCAGGGAAAATTCTACACCGGGACCTGGGCAAGGTAAAAATCCACTATAAAGGTAAAGCTAATCTGGTTACGCGCGTTGACCATGCCAGCGAAACCCATATCCTACGCAATATACGTCGGAAATTCCCAAGCCACGATTTTATGGCAGAAGAGAGCGGCAGAAAATCTTCAGGAGCCGAATATCTTTGGATTATCGATCCTTTAGATGGAACCACAAACTTTGCGCATGGCTATCCCGCTGCTTGCGTTACTATTGGCATCTTGCGATACGGTGTTCCACTTTTAGGGGGTGTTTATGATCCCTTCCGAGAGGAGCTATTCTTCGCCCAGTGCGGCAAAGGTGCTTTCTTAAATGGGCAAAAAATACGCGTTTCACGAGCACGTAAACTCGATGAGTCCTTGCTCATTACCGGCTTTCCTTATGATCGATTACAGCGATCCCATTTTTATGTGGAGTTTTTACGCACCTTCATGACCCTCAGTCATGATGTGCGCCGCAGCGGCTCTGCTGCATTGGATTTGTCTTGGATTGCTGCAGGCCGTGCCGATGGTTATTGGGAATTTCGTCTTAATCCATGGGATGTGGCTGCTGGTTTTTTGTTAGTACAAGAAGCGGGGGGAGAGGTCACCGATTTTAAAGGTTGTCTTTGGAAAGAACCTCCCTTATTCGGCCAAGAAACTTTAGCGACCAACGGGAAGATTCACAAAGCGATGTTGAAGATCCTACAAAGCCCTCGCATTTGGCGCATGAAAGATGCGCACCGAAAAACGTTTTAGCTAGGCCAGACAGGGCCCCGTTTTGAACTGGGCGGAATTTCGGGTTCTGATTGTCCCGTTTCTAGGGCAGGAGAAGAACCGCCCGTTGCTTCATGGGGGTGTTGCTTGGTAGATTTGTGAGTAGCTCGATTTATTTCTTCCAATCGCTTTTGAATATCTTTCAATTGGGCTTCGTTCTTTTGACCTATACTGGAAATCTGTGATCGGACCGCTTCTAAATCTTTGTGAAGACTTTCCAAACGCTCTGTAAGATTCTGCAAATATACGACAGCCGGACTTGTGCCACTGGGAGATGTCTGATTGATTCGATTTGTCGGTGCCGCATGCTCCATCTCAGGCTCAGTTGAAGTCGGTTGAGCCTCCGTATGTTCTATAGTAGACACAGCTCCTGAAACTGGGGGGGTACTTAGATTAATCGGCACTGGCTCCGTTGTTGGGGAAGATAATGGGGTGGGCATCACACTGGGTTGAGCCTTAGCTTCTGCCAGAAGCTGCTCAAACAAAGGGTCTGAAGGTTGGTCTATGCTACGGTATTTACTGAAGAAGTAAAACCAAAGTAAAAGGCTAAGGACAAAGCCACCCAAGGAGATGTATAACCAGATATCAATCATTAGGCTCCGAAAAAGTTTAGCCTAATAGCGCCATATCTGTCAATGTGACAGTTGACACTCTTAAATAATTTAGAAAGCATGCAACACATACGAATTCCGTCGAAAATGCAAGCAATATCTATAATATTAAATGTCTGGCACCTAATAATTATTACCATAGAAATATATACCAAATATTTACTACAAGCATGGCACCTTCGCTTCGAATTTGGGATTTACTATTGACTTGCAACAGGGTGTTTGATAATATGTAGATCTTATGTCAAATCCAACAAACCTAAAGGGCAAGAACGCCCTTATTTTCGGTGTTGCAAGTGACACTTCGATTGCTTGGGCGATCGCTCAAGAAATGGCTCAGCAGGGAGCCAACATTATCCTGGCCTACCAGTTCCGGTACCATAGCCGTATTAAAGATTTAGTTCCCAAACTTCCCAACCTCATACATTATGATCGTTGCGATGTAACCAAGGATGAAGAAATGACTGCTTTCTTCTCCAAGCTCCCAGGACCTATTGACATTGTAGTCCATGCCATTGCTTTTGCTCCCGCGGCTACCTTTGAAGGACCTGTGGTAGATGCTTCAGACCAAGACTTTGGCACTGCACTGGCAGTCTCAAGCCATTCTTTAGCAAAAATTATGAAATATGCCATTCCTCACATGTCTAAGGGGGGAAGCGTTATTACCCTTACCTATTTAGGAGGGCAGAGAGTCTGTTCCAATTACAAGATTATGGGTGTTGCCAAGGCAGCTCTGGAAGCCTATGTACGCGAATTGGCCTTTGAACTCGGCCCTAAGCAAGTTCGGGTCAATGCAATTTCGGCAGGACCCATCAAAACCTTGGCTGCCAGCGGCATCAAGGACTTTGACTATATCCTTGATTACCATAAATCCGTAGCTCCTATGCGAGACAACATCTCGGCTGGCGATGTGGCGCAATGCGCCGCTTTCCTAGCCGGAGATGGCTCAAAAATGATCACGGGACAGACTATCTTCGTCGATGCCGGATATTCCATCGTCGGAGTTCCCCAGCTTGGTTAGCCGTACCCTCAAAATAAAACTATGACCCAATTCGACCCATCTGAACCTATCGCTATCATTGGAATGGGGAGCGTATTCCCCGGATCTAAGGATATTCCCTCATACTGGAATAACATTGTCAATAAAGTGGATTCCATTATTGAGGTTCCGCAGGACCGCTGGGACTGGCGCCTTTATTATGACCCAAATCCTTCAGCTCCAGATAAGACCTATTCCAAAATTGGAGGATTCGTCCGTGACTTCCAGTTTGATCCATTAAAACTCCGCATCCCTCCGCCCGTTGCTGCGCAGATGGATATGGTGCAAAAGATGGCTGTTTCGGCCACTGCGGAAGCCTTACACGATTCCGGTTACGATAAAAAGCAATACGATCCCGAGCGAACAGCCGTAGTCCTCGGAAATTCCATGGGTGGCACCAAGAAGGAATCCACAGATTTACGCGTTTATACCGCCCTCTATCAAAGTCGGCTATTACAAGGTCTAGCCTTTGCCAAACTACCTGCAGCTGTACGGGATACTATCTTAAAGGAAACAGAACAGGGAATAAAATCCGGGCTGTTCACAATCACCGAAGACTCCATGCCTGGCGAGCTTTCCAATGTCATTTCTGGCCGGGTGGCCAATGTTTTCAATTTCAATGGGGCCAATTTCACGGTAGATGCGGCTTGCGCCTCTTCTTTAGCCGCTTTGGATCAGGCGGTTCATGGCCTGCATTTCCACGAATACGATATGGTCATCTGTGGTGGCGTCGACCAAATGATGTCGCCTCCTGCATACGTTAAGTTCTGTAAGATTGGAGCCTTATCTCCGGACGGATCGAGACCCTTTGATGCCAATGCCAACGGCTTTGTCATGGGAGAAGGGGTTGGTGTATGCGTGTTGAAGCGTCTTTCAGACGCATTAAAGGATGGAGATAAAATTTATGCCTTGGTTCGCGCTATTGGATCTTCCTCCGATGGTCGCGGCAAAGGCATTACAGCCCCGAATCCTAAAGGCCAAAAACTAGCTGTTGAACGCGCTTTCCGCCTTCTGGACTATACACCGGACGGGGTTGGACTAATCGAAGCTCACGGCACATCTACTAAGGTGGGTGACGTGGTGGAAGTGAATGCAGTTTCTGAAGTATTCAGGCCGCAGGCACAGCCCAGATCCATTGGCTTGGGATCAGTAAAATCCCAAATCGGCCACTTAAAAGCCGCAGCTGGAGTGGCAAGCCTAACCAAAGCCGCGTTAGCTATCTATCATAAGACCTTGCCGCCTTCGATTAATTTCAAAACACCCAATCCAGGAATCGATTGGCAAAACTCTCCTTTCTATGTAGTCACTGAAGCACAAGAATGGGCGACTCACGGCAAGCCCATGCGCGCCCATATCAGTTCCTTCGGTTTTGGCGGCACAAATTTCCACGTAGCTCTTGAAGAAGCTAGCCCCGTAACCATTGGCCGTTGGCAGCAATCGCTATCAGCACCGGCACCTCGTGCGCAAACGACGCCTGAACCCGTTGCCTCATTAAGCCCAGCTTTGGGTGGAGAAGCATTCTTAGTTCATGATTCTACGCCTGATGCAGTATTCCATCGTCTTGCCACTATTAAAGAGAAGGTCACTGTAAACGAACCCTTAACTTCTATTGCTTATGAATTCAATGCTCAAAAACACCCAGGGGAATATTCCATCTGTTTTGCAGCTGAATCCACCGCCAAGCTCCAAGAAAAAATCGATATTCTTTTAAAGGCTAGGAATTTAGATCTTTGGGGGAAAATTCCGCCTACGTTTAAGCCCAAGGGCATTTACTTAGGCCGGAAGAAAAAGCCGGGCAAGATCGCTTTCTTGTTCCCTGGGCAAGGTTCACAATACGTGGACATGCTCAAAGATTTACGCGAAAAATACCAAATCGTAGCAGATACGTTTAAGGAAGCAGATGAAGTGATGCTCCCTCTTGTTGGGCGCAAACTTTCTGATATCGTTTTCACAAAAGGGGGCGAAACTCCAGAACAGCTCGCTGCGATGGAGGAACTACTCAAACAAACAGAAATCACTCAACCTGCAGTTCTCACTTCTGATATCGCTATACTTCGCTTATTGACCAGCTTCGGTATTAAACCCGATATGGTTTGTGGCCATAGCCTTGGCGAATATGGCGCCTTAGTGGCCTCTGGAGTTCTTGGTTTTAAGGAAGCGTTGCTGGCAGTCAGCGCCCGTGGCAAGGAAATGGCGGGTGTCCACGTCGCGGATGTAGGCAAGATGGCCTCGGTTGCAGCTCCCGTTGAGAAAGTCGAATCCATACTGAAAGAAGTAAAAGGCTACGTCGCACCTGCCAATAAAAACTGCCCTTCTCAAACAGTGATTGCTGGCGAGACCAAGGCCGTTGAAGCGGCCATTAAGAAGTTTGGAACACACGGCATCCAAGCGCAAGAAATCCGCGTTTCTCATGCTTTTCATTCGAAGATTGTAGAACCGGCTCAAGTGCCTTATCGCAAATTCTTGGAACGCATGCCGTTAAAAAAGCCTACGATTCCTATTCTCTCTAATGTGACGGCTGACTATTATCCAGAAGATCTCGCTAAAATTCGAGACCTGCTCGTTTCTCAAATCGTAAGCCCGGTCGAATTTATCCGGCAAATTGAGCGCATGCGCCAAGACGGAGCCACGCTTTTTGTTGAAGTAGGCCCGAAACGCGTATTAACTGCTTTTGTAACGAGCATCTTTGAAGGAAAGCAGGGTGTTGTTGCCATTTCCTCCAATCACCCGAAGAAAGGTGGGATTTACGAATTCAATGAGTTGCTTGCCCGCCTAGAAGCAGAAAGCGTGCCTTTGAAGTTGGAAGAAAAAGATCCACACAAGACTCAGAATTTTTATACGCCACAATATCTTGCGTGGATTAAGGGAACTCCCTCTCCCCGACGGGTAGAGAGTCGGAGTGAGGGGGAAGCTCTCACGCGTGATACCCTGCCCTCTCCCGCAAGCGGGAGAGAGAAAGATCTCGCTGATCGATGGGGATTTTATACTGGATCTGTCGTGGTTAGCGGCATAGCCGCAGGCACGCCTGGATCTTGGGATCGAGTTTTTAGAGAAGATAATTTGGACATGATCCTACGCGGTCAAAATCTGATCGGTAAACTCAATGACCAAGATTTAAACCGCCAAATCGAAAAAAATATCGTTCGCTTGATTAAATCCGCCACAGGAGACCATCGTTTAGAGCGGATTGAGTCTGCCGCAGAAGTCGTCAAGTTAGCCGCTATGGCCGGCGAGTTTGATTTAGCGCAGGAGTTTGGTTTTAAAGAATCCATTGCCAATGCCATGGATGTCACAGCCAAGCTCGCAGTCGCTGCTGGAATCCTTGCCCTCAAAGACGCAGGTCTACCCCTAATCGCGCAATATAAATCAACAACCACAGGATCAAGCCTTCCCAATGGCTGGTCTTTGCCGACGCTGTTGGGCGACGGGACTGGAGTGATCTTTGCGACAGCCTACCCTTCGATCGACAGCATGGCATCGGAAGTTGCCCGATTCTTGGCAGATAAGTATCGCCGCAAGCCCTTACGCGAATTTGCCGCTCTTGTTGAATCGTTGACTTCTCGGCTTAAAGATCCAGATGATCGCGCGGCGCTGCAACTTTGGCACACGACCAATCTTAAGTCGTATATGGATCGCTACGGCGATCAAGGACCCTACGAATTTAGTCGGGAATTTTTATTGCGCATTATGCCTTTGGGCCACTCACAGTTGGCGCAATGGATTGGAGCCCGCGGCCCTGCAACTCAAATCAGCGCAGCGTGCGCTTCAACAACACAAGCGGTTGCTTTAGCCGATGACTGGATACGGCTGGGACGCGCTGAACGCGTGATCGTTATTGCGGGCGATGATGTCACTACGCCAAGTTTGCGCGAATGGCTGCTGACCGGTTTCTTAACCGCAGGCGCAGCAACAACGACTGGTGTCGTCAGCGAAGCCGCGCTCCCGTTTGATCGCAGACGCCATGGCATGATTCTCGGCATGGGTGCTGTGGGTATTGTGGTAGAACGAGGGGATAAAGTCACTGAGCGCGGCATGAAGCCGCTCACTGAAATTTTAGCCGGCCAATATGAGAACTCCGCGTTCCATGTGACCCGCCTGCACATCGACCATGTTTCGCAAGTCATGGGACGATTGTTGAAGAAAGTCGAGCGCCGCTGGAATCTCGATCGCAAACAAATCGCAAGCAAAACACTATTTATGTCCCACGAAACTTATACCCCGGCTCGTGGCGGTTCTGCTTCTGCTGAAGTGGAGGCTTTAAAACGTACCTTTGGCGCCGACGTTTCCAAAATTGTGGTTGCAAATACCAAAGGTTTCACTGGACATACGATGGGGGCTTCATTGGAAGACCCTATTGCCATCCGCGCGCTTGTTTCCGGACAAGTGCCTCCAATCGCCAATTATAAGGAGCCTGATCCCGAACTTACGGGAATCAATCTCAGCCGCGGGGGAGAATACGATCTCGAGTACGCTTTGCGTTTAGGCGCTGGTTTTGGCTCACAGATTGCAATGACCTTGATGCGCCGTGTCCTTAAGAAGGGAGAAAATCGTATTAGCGATCCATCCACCCATCAACAATGGTTACGGCAGATTTCCGGCCAACAAGATCCACAACTCGAAGTCCAGAAAAATACCTTGCGAGTGCGTGATCCTCGCGCGGGCACGCCACCATCCCCTGCAACGCCCGTGGTTCCAGCTTATACTCCACGCATGCCTGTGGCCATGGCGCAACCGTCTATATTGCCTGCAGCTACAAGGGCTGCTGCTGAAAGACCTGCACCAAAACAAATTATTTCTCGCGCAACATCGGTTGCAGCGCCTGCATTGAATGAAACAGAAGTGAAAAACGCAGTCATCGCATTAGTCAGTGAAAAAACAGGTTACCCTGTCGAAATGCTCGAGCTAGATTTGGATATGGAAGCGGATCTCGGCATCGACACAGTCAAGCAAGCTGAACTTTTCGGGATTGTACGAGAACGATACGGCATTCCACGCAAAGAAAATCTTTCGTTAAAAGAATATCCCACATTACGCCATGTGATTAAATTTGTGCTCGATTCTGCCGGAGCTTCTACCGCAACGATTGCGGATGCTCCTGTGGCATCTCCCCAACAGATCCAAGAAATCTCTACGCAGCTAAATGAGGCGTTGGATACAACAGCCCCAGTTCTCGATAATGCTGAGGTGCAAGCCACTATTATTAAGGTAGTCAGTGAAAAGACGGGCTACCCTGCCGAAATGCTCGAATTGGATTTAGATATGGAAGCGGATCTCGGCATCGACACAGTCAAACAAGCCGAGCTATTCGGCATGGTTCGGGAACGCTACAGCATCCCACGCAAAGAGAATCTCTCGCTCAAGGATTATCCTACATTGCGCCATGTCATCCGGTTTGTTCTTGAATCGCGTCCATCGACTGACGCACCCACTATCGAATCGCCTCGCGTTCCAGTTCCACAAGCAGCAGAAATAAAAGAATCTCGCGAGCCAGCTGTCTCCTCACCCCAGCCCTCTACCCGAAGGGGAGAGGGAGAACTGTCGCAACCAGCGTTCGGTCGGTGGGTACTTTCATGGCAAGAAACGCCTTTAGCTAAGCCATCGACTCAAAATCTAGCTAAAGATCGATCTGTTTTAATCCTCAGCCAGAAGCCAGAGACGGCAAAAGCATTTGTTAAAGCCTTTAAGAATATCAACGTTCCCTGCATTAGCCTCTCGCATATAGATTGGAAGGATCCGGAACGCGCAATGGAATCTGTACGCAAGGTGATCGGAACTCAAAAGATCCAAGGGCTATTGGTATTGCTGGGCTTGGAATTCGAGACTTTTAAAACGCCATCCCCTACCGACTTCGATGAAGAATATTTGACTTATGTGCGTCCTCTCTTCTTGGCTGCAAAGACCCTGCGACAAGAATTAGCCAAAGAGGGAAATTGGATTCTATGCCCCACGCGTTCTGATGTATCGCCCGTCGCCGGAGCCATCTCGGGTCTTTCCAAAGCATTAGCTAGGGAAATAGAGCCAGGCAAAGCGTTCACTATAGACTTCGATGCCAAGAGTTCTTCAGATTCTGCCGCTGCTTCGGTTATTGCTGAATTAACCGCGGGCGATAACATCCATGAGATTCGCTACCAGGCCGGTAAACGCTTTATCCCACGCCTAATGCCGCATGAGCTCCCTACTGCTACATCTATAAAACTGGATAAAAAATCCGTGGTTTTAATCACTGGGGGCGGCCAAGGTCTTGGCGCAGAATGCGCGAAGTCGATTGCAAAACAATTCCAATCTCAGCTTTTCATCCTAGGGCGTACAGCACTCGATCCGAAAGCTAAAGAATGGGCGGCCTTAGATCAACGCGGACTCAAAGAGCTAAAGGATCAGCTTTGGGAAAAAATTAAAAACGATAAAAGCAAGAAAGCGACTCCAGTCTTATTGGAAAAAGAATTTTCACAAATCTCCAAGGCTGCTGTGCTTTATCGAAATCTAGAGGCCATGCGTTCTGCCGGCTCGGAAGCAACCTACATCCCAGTCGATTTGGCGGATAACAAGGCTGTAGCCAAGGCACTTAAGAATCTGCCCAAGCCGCATCTCGTTTTGCACGCAGCGGGCTTAGATGAGTCCAAGCTGCTTGCAGATAAGACGCCGCAAAGCTTTGATGGCGTATTTCGTGCAAAGGCCCATAGCGCGATCCATCTGCTGAAACATATTCCTGCGCAGCCCAAGCAACGTTGGATTTTCTTCTCTTCCGTTGTCGCTCGATTCGGCAATCTCGCTCAAACCGATTATGCAGCAGCGAATGACTTCTTATGCAAACTCTCACCCTGGATGCTGCGCCAGCACCGCCAAGCAACCACGATAGATCTGACGGCTATCTCGGAGATCGGCATGGCTACTAAAGGCAGCATCGAACAGTTCCTAAAATCTCAGGGAGTTGATTTCATGCCCCCGACAGTTGCCGTATCCATGATATTAGGCGAAGCTCTGCACACGACAGGCGATGCTGAAGTCGTCTTGGCTGGAAAACTCGGCAAGCTCGATGCGCATGGACAGATTTCCTCTTCTAATGCCCCAGCGATACCTTCTTCACAAAAGAAAGGAGCCGATTTAAAAGGGAATCTGTTGATGGAAACTACCATTCAACATGATCCCCATAGCCGGATTGTCACATCCAAGGAATTTAGCTCGGAAAAGGATCCCTGGTTACAAGACCATTCGATCAGCGGAACTCCCTATGTCGCCGGCGTTATGGGGCTCGAACTGTTCGCTGAAACCTTGGCTCAACTTAGCGGCCAATTGCCACAGGGACTCTCCGACGTCCGATTCGAAGTACCCATTAAACTCTTGCGCGGCAAATCCGTCACGGTTCGAACGATCGGCGTCAATGCCAATGGTTCGGGACCCCAGCTTCACATCGAATCCGACTTCTTCACGCCCCAAGGCATTAAACTCGGTGGGCCACGAACCCATTTCAAGGCGAAGCCGATTAAAGAATCTATTCCATCGCGTTGGGAGGGCCAGATACCGAAGAATCTCAAGAAAGATTCCTTCGCCGCATCGGCTGAGGCCATTTACTCCGCCTACTTCCACGGCCCTAGCTTCCAAGTACTGGCCGGTATTGCTTCTCTTTCTGAAAAAGAGGCCATTGCTGTGATTCAAAAGCCTCCTAAGCCTTTGTGGGGGAACACCAAGGACTTGATCTTCCACCCCATGCTCATTGAGGCAGCCTTCCAGGCGTGCGGCTATCGAGACCTGCATTATTCCAAGCGCATGACGCTTCCGGATTCTATCGGCCGTGTGCGCGTACGAACCGGAGAAACCCCGAAAGGCACTCTATTTGTCGGCGTACGCTATAAAGGCGCAGACTCCGACGGAAAGAGCGTTTATGATGCTTCCGTGTTTGATGAACAAGGCGCGCTTTGGGTCTATCTCGAAGATTATCGCATGGTTCCTATCAACTAGATGATGCAATACCAGCTGGAACTTTATCCGATTGCACAGGCACCCCGAGATATTCACTTTCTGACGGTGCAAGAACAAAATCATTATTCGAGCCTTAAAACAGATAAAAGAAAATCGGAATGGCTCGCCGGCAGGATTGCCGCCAAGCGACTCATCCGAAAAGCGATTGAAGCGCGCGGCGTTTTAATCGAAGAAAGCGAGATTCCCATTGGCATGGGACCTGACGGCGCTCCTTTGATTCAAATTATCCGAAGTCCCTGGCCGCTATCGATTTCCCATTCTGGAGAATGGGCCGTAGCTGCACTATCTAAAGGCTTGGAAACAACCCTGATTGGCGTAGACATCGAGAAAATTGAAGCCCGCGACCCTGCATGGATTGATATCGCCTTTCATCCTACGGAAAAAGCAGAAACTCTAGACATCGCTGCTCAAACGCGGCTATGGACGCTCAAAGAAGCTATTTCCAAAGTACTTGGCGTCGGTCTCTCTGTAGATTTGTACGATATCCGGTTGCCGGCTGCCACAGACGCGCTTGAGTTTCACGGAAAAGCGCGCGAAGTTTGGCAAAATCTAGGCCAACCAGAAATCGTTTTTGACACCCCTGCTCTTTGCCCTGGTTATATTGTCAGTGTTGCATATGCCACATCGTCCATCCGCGAGGAGGCCGTTTATGGATAAGCGCTCAACTACGACAAAAGCCACTCCTAAAAAGATCCGCACAATCCCCCAAAGCTTGCGCAAGATGCGCGAACGCGTGCTCAAGGCCATGGAGGGAGGAGGCGCCGAACGTGTGGAGGCTCAAAAAGCGAAAGGTAAATTTACAGCGCGCGAACGTATCCACTATCTCTTGGACGAAGGCAGTTTCCAAGAACTTGATTTACTCGCGTCTACACATTGCCGCGATTTCGGTCTTGCCGACAAACACATCCCTGGCGACGGCGTAGTAACAGGTTTCGGCCGCGTTAATGGCCGGGAAATTTGCGTATTTGCACAGGATTTTACAGTGCTAGGCGGGTCTTTAGGTTATACCCACGCCATGAAGATCTGCAAGATCATGGATTTAGCGTATGAGAACCGAACACCGTTGGTGGGACTGTTGGATTCCGGCGGCGCGCGCATCCAAGAAGGGGTTGAATCCTTAGATGGTTATGCCGAGATCTTTTATCGCAACATCAAATGCTCTGGCGTTATCCCACAGATTTCTGTGATCTTAGGCCCGTGCGCTGGAGGTGCTGTATATTCCCCAGCATTAACTGATTTCGTTTTTATGGTGGATGGCATTAGCCAAATGTTTGTCACCGGCCCGGATGTCGTCAAGGCAGCAACAGGCGAGGAAGTTAGTTTCGACAATCTAGGCGGTGCCCAAGTGCATGCTGAGAAGTCTGGCGTATGCCACTTTGTTGCCCAAAGCGAACCGGATTGCTTCCGCCAGGTAAAGGAATTGTTGTCTTATTTACCTCAAAGCCGCAATGAAAAAGCGCCTCTTTTGGCTAATCCTGATCCTGTGCGCCGAGCCACGCCATTGCTGGAGAAATTCTGTGAGGTGGATCCGCGAAGAACCTATCGCATACACCACGTTATTTGGCAATTGGCGGACGAACACAAATTCTTCGAAGTCCAACCGGATTTCGCTAAAAACATGGTCACAGGCTTTTTGCGCATGGGGGGCGAAGTCGTAGGTGTTATTGCCAATAATCCTGCACATATGGCCGGAGCCTTGGATATTAATGCGTCCGATAAGGCGGCTCGTTTTATTCGCCTCTTAAACGCTTTTAATATGCCTATCCTGACCTTGGTGGATGTCCCGGGGTATTGGCCCGGAGTGGAACAGGAACACGGCGGTATTATCCGCCATGGAGCCAAGATTCTGCATGCCTACGGCGAGGCTACGGTACCGAAGATTACAGTCGTTTTACGCAAAGCGTATGGTGGCGCTTATATCGCCATGAGTTCGAAGCATTTGCGCGGGGATTTCAATTTTGCATTTCCTTCCGCTGAGATCGCAGTGATGGGCCCACGTGGCGCTATCGAAATTCTCTATTCACGCGACATCGCCTCGGCAAAGACGCCAGAAGAAAGAGATGCGCTGAAAGAAAGACTTTCTAAGGAATATGCCGAGAAGTTCGCTTCGCCTTATCAGACTGCGTCCCGTGGCTCTGTTGATGAAGTGATCGAACCGGCGCAAGTGCGTTATAAAATCATCCGGGCTTTGAAATTCCTCAAGGATAAGCGCAAGCCCGGCACTCACGAAAACCGCGGTAATATCCCGCTATAAATCCTTTATAACAGAAAGACCCAAGCGTTGCTTGGGTCTTCAAATTTCTTTTACAGGCTTTTTACTGCAATATCAACGCAAATAGCTAGAATGATTTAAGGCATTGCGCTGACAAAGTAGAAGGTAAGGCGTCTACCTTCATGCTTGGTTTGCAAGCTAGGTAATTCCGGCCCATGATCGATCACATTATGGCTGCGATCAAGCACGATCCACTGATTTTCAAACAACCGAGCTACTTCGATAAGATTGATCATGCGGACAGTTTTACCAATCTGATGTTAAAGAAATATTAAAATTCCGAATATCATGCTGCAGAAAATAAGTGCGTTCCTTCTCTTTTTTAGCCTTGGTTTAGCGCAGGCGAATGATCTGCCGCTCGAGAAAATTCATTTGCCGACCGGTTTTAAAATAGAAGTCTACGCCCGAGCGCGTGGAGCACGCTCTATGGCCTTAAGCCCTAGCGGCGTGTTATACGTCGGCACCCGAGACGAAGGCAATATCTACGCCGTTCTCCCCGAAAATAACCGCCAACGTGGAGGGAAAGTTCTTATATTAGCGCAGGGACTGAATATGCCTAATGGAGTTGCTTTAAGAAATGGCTCGCTCTATGTAGCGGAAGTGAATCGTATTCTGCGGTGGGATCACATTGAAAAAGATTTAGAACATCCATCTCGGCCTATGGTCTTGCGTGATGATTATCCCAAGGACATCGCCCATGGCTGGAAATTTATCCGCTTTGGACCAGATGGCTGGCTCTATGTTCCTATTGGTGCACCTTGCAATATCTGTGAACCTGGTGATCCCTATGCCTCTATCACACGGCTTTCTTTAGATGGAACACAGCGAGAAATTTATGCACGAGGCATACGCAATACCGTTGGTTTTGACTGGGATCCCAAAACAAAACAGCTTTGGTTTACAGATAATGGGAGGGATTGGCTAGGAAATGATAGTCCTCCGGATGAACTCAACCACGCGCAGCGCTCTGGCATGCATTTTGGTTACCCTTATTGTCATGGGCAAAATATTTCAGATCTCGAATTTGGAAAGAAACGACCCTGCCAAGGCTTTACACCCGCCGCACAAGAATTAGGGCCTCACGTGGCGGCTCTTGGAATGCGTTTCTATCAAGGCACGATGTTCCCCGCAGAATATAAAAACCTTATTTTTATTGCAGAGCATGGTTCGTGGAATCGCAGCACGCCTATTGGCTATCGCATTACTTTAGTTCGGCTGAAAGAGGGGCATCCCGTTTCCTATCAAGTTTTTGCCGAAGGTTGGCTGCAAGAGGGCAAAGCGTGGGGCCGCCCTGTGGATATTCAAGAAATGCCAGATGGCTCCCTACTAGTATCTGACGACCATTCTGGAACGATCTACCGGATTACTTACCAAAAATAAAGTTTTAGCCAAAAGACGCATTTTTTCGGGAACTTTTTCACGGTTCACTCGTATATATATAGACGGCCAAAAAACAAGGAGGAACCATGTCTATCTCTGTGCATCAAAATGGATTGCCGAATCTAGAGGCCAGGATTCAGTTGTACCGCAATGGCCAAAATCAGAACGGCTTATTAGCCTTCGCCGATCTGGTAATTGCAGGGTGTTTCATCATTAAAGGCATATGCATCCGTGCTGGGAAGACCGATCCATCCAGTCACTTTGTATCGTTTCCGGCAAAAAGGGGAAAAGGGGAAGCCCAAGACCGGTATTTTGATATTGCCTTTCCAATCACAGCGGAAGCTTATCAGAAAGCCAAAGACATTATCTTGGCAAAATACCGGGAAATGGCTGGCAACTGATAAACTGGTATCATAGAAGAAGCATGCCTCAAGAACCGGTCCAACACAAAGAGCTTTTCCCAAAAACCGTTGTTTTGTTGTCCTTCGCCAGCTTCTTTAATGATATCGCAAGTGAGGTCTTGCTAAAAGGGGCGCTCCCCATCTATTTGGTCAGTGTTTTGGGAGCGCCTATGGTAGCTGTCGGCTTCATTGATGGCGCAGCAGAGCTTGTTTCCACCTTGCTGCAAACAGCATCTGGATGGTGGGCGGATAAAACAGGTAGACGTAAGCCATTTGTACTGGCTGGCTATACGCTATCTAACGTCACCAAACCGTTGCTGTTATTTGCAGCCAATTGGTGGCAAGTTCTGGCTATCCGACTTACCGATCGGGTGGGGAAGGGACTTCGCGGCCCACCACGAGACGCAATGATTGCAGAAGCCACGCCATCCCAGGAACGCGGCCGCGCTTTCGGACTCAATCGGGCTTTAGACCCTGCAGGTGCTATGTTTAGCCTTTTAGGGGGAGCTTGGATTATCTCACGAATGCATCATCCAATAGGTACGTTGGATCACGCCACGTTCAAGAACCTGGTTATATTTATTCTAGGTCCTGCGATAGCCGCTGTCCTCTTAGTCGCTATTGTTCGTGAAAAACGCTCCACCCCGGTAAACGTTACTTCATCCATGCGAATACCAGGCTTACCACGCCCGTTTTGGTGGTTTCTAGGAATCAATATCCTCTTCTCGCTTGGAAATTCGACAGATTCATTTCTTATACTGCGCGCCTGGAATTTAAAGATGCCCCTGCCGAGTATTTTTCTGATGTTAGCAGCGCTCAATTTGATGAGCGTTATATTTTCACTGCCTGCTGGAATACTCTCCGATAAGTTAGGTCGCAAGCGCTTTTTAGCAGCAGGTTGGGTGCTTTATGCAATGGTTTATTCGGGCTTTGGCTTCGCACATTACAGCTGGCAAATTTGGCCGTTACTTCTTCTTTATGGAGTTTATTATGGACTTACAGAAGGGATAAGCAAGGCTTTGGTCGCAGATTTGGTTCCAGCGGACCGCCGAGCCACCGCTTATGGAATTTTGAGCACTGCTCAAGGCCTCTCCGTTCTTCCAGCAGGTTTGCTAGCGGGTTGGCTCTGGAGCACTCTCTCGCCCGCCACTCCCTTCTTACTAGGAGGAATTTTAAGCCTACTGGCCACTATGGGGTTAGTATTCTTGCCCGCAAACAAAGCAGTGTATTAACGGCCTAATAAAGTTCTCGCAAAAGTTCGCAATCGAACCTTGCGATAGCGGCCCATAAATTCAGCTGTACCAAGAACATGCCCTTGCATCGCTTGTTCAATCTCCTGCTTTGTCTCTCCACCTTTGAGTACGAGCTCTTGGTCTAAAGCAAAGAGCGTGAAGTAATACCGATGATAGGGACCATTCGGTGGACAAGGACCTCCATAACCGATGCGTCCGAAGCTATTTTGTCCTTGTTTTATGCCTCCGCGTAAAACTGCTTCCGTAGGCACGGCTTCTCTTAAACCCTTTTGCATCGCCGGTATATTGTAAATCACCCAATGGATAAAGGTTTTAAGCGGCGCATCGGGGTCTTCGCAGATAAGAGCCAAGAATTGCGTATCTAGTGGTAAATTTTCCCATTCTAAGGGTGGCGAGATATCATCCCCTTCGCAGGAAAATTTTTTCGGAATCTCCGATCCTAACTCAAAGACAGTGCTTCGTAACTTCATAAACCTCGCCTCTGTGCTGCTGCTTTAGCTCCTTGTTTGCCTAATGCGGTACGCACGCGTTTGGAAAGATGAGCGATCGTTCTTTTTCGCTTTGCAGCTTCAGCTGCCTTGTGAATATTGCGCCTGGCAACAGAGCGCTGTTTTTCTGTGGTCATAATTCTGCCTCCTGTTTTTATTTTATCGCCCATTTTTATCATGCACTATATTCAGCGCGTAACAATGTCGTAAAGATCGCTTAAAAGTCATAAAATAGAAGAATGCAGAGTTTAACACATCGTTTGCGTCCAATAGACAAGGACTCCGATATACCAAAGATGTATGCTTCCGGTCCTATCGCAGATTTGCTCCGATTTCATAATCTCGGAAGTTCTTTGCGAGAATGCCAGAAGGCTGAACTACTGATCGGCATGTGTATGGATAATCGGAAACACTTACGTATTCCCGACAATTTTGCCTTTATTATCCGAACGGGCGGTGCTAATCTAAGATATAGTGAGTTTAAAGTTTCCTATGCAATTGCGGTAGGCGGTGTGCAAGCGATCGTTTTAATGGGACATACGCAATGCGGCATGGTTCACTTAACAGCGAGACAGGATGCATTCATCAATGGCCTGGTCAAGACTGCCGGTTGGAACAAAGAAGCCGCTAAACAACATTTCCTACAATTTGCGCCGATGTTTGAAATAGGCAATGAGGTAGAGTTCGTCGTCTCGGAAGCCGTAAGATTACGCAACCGATATCCCAAAATTCAAATTGCCCCATTGATCTACAAAGTGGAAGATAACCGTCTTTACTTGGTTGAAGAGTAACCGTTTTTTCAGTTCGATCAATGAGTTCCGAATAAAAGGGGGATAAAATGACTAAAAAAACTTATGCCGTCGCTGGAGCGACTGGACATATCGGCAAGGCAATCGTAGATAAACTAAAGGCTCAAGGGCATTCCGTAAGACCTATTTCACGTAAAGATGGCGTTTCATTGGATGATACGGCAGCTTTAACGCGTGCGTTGACAGGGGCAGATGCAGCGTTTTTAATGATCCCTCCAGACATTAAAGCGCAGGATCTCCGCAAACGGCAAAACGAATTGGCTCAGCATCTAGCCGATGCGATCAAGGGGTCAAAGATTAAGCGCGTCGTATTTCTCAGCAGCGTAACGGCTCATCTTAAAGAAGGCACGGGACCTGTCCTGGGGCTTCATGATGCGGAAGAACGGCTCAATGGGCTAGGCGTCGCTGAATTGGTCTATCTTCGACCCGCTTACTTTATGGAAAATCATTTGCAAGGCTTGGGCTTGATCGCACAAGCAGGCATTTATGGAACTGCCATCCGGCCGGATGCCGCACTCCCTATGATTGCGACCCAAGACATCGCGACAAAAGCCGTTGAATTGCTTACACAAGAACCTTTCCGTGCGTCTAAAATACAAGAATTGTTGGGACCGCGCGATTATACTATGGCCGAAGCCACACGTATTTTAGGCTCGGCTATTGGAAAACCCGACCTAAAATACGTGCAATTTCCTTACGAGGAAGCCAAAAAAGCAATGCTCGGTGCAGGTTTATCAAAAAGCATGACAGAAGCGGTGGTCGAGATGGCTCGCGGCATCAATGAAGGTTCTTTCAAACAATCGGAGAAACGTTCCGAACAAAACACGACTGAAACTACCTTAGAACGTTTCGCGCAAGAAGTGTTCCGGAAATCGTACGAGAAGACGCCGGCTGGAGTGCATTAAGCGCCAGAAGTTCTAAACAAAAGGCCCACGGTGTTCCCGTGGGCCTTTTTATTTTAGTGACTTTGGGATGGATTAAGCCATCTTGTCTAGAACTGCTTGGACTTCAGAATAATTGCGTTCTTTGGTAATGTCTGGTTCCACCTTAACCCAAGCCACAGTACCGTTCTTATCCAGGATAACCGTGGCGCGTTGGCTGATATTTGCACCAGAATGGTACAAACCGTAAGCCTTGGTTACAGTGCGATGCATATCCGATAAGAGTCTATGTTTAAGATTGAGTTTCTCGGCCCACGCCTTGTGTGACCAAGGAGAGTCGATCGAAATGGCGACTACCTCTGCATTCTTGCCAAAGCGGGAAAGATCCTGTGTGAAACAGGCGTTTTCTTTCGTGCAAGTCGGGCTCCAATCAAGAGGATAAAAGAACAAAGCGATGGTCTTTTTTCCAACATGATCGTAGAGTCTCCAATCCTTTTGATCTTGATCCTTTAAAGTAAAGTCAGGAGCCTTGACGCCGACTTCGATTGGACTGGTCTCTTTTGTGGATGCTGGTGCGGTTACGATGGACATACTGCCTCCTTTTGAGTCTATTTGGAAACGACCTGAATTTCGAGCGGCTTATAATTGGATGCGCGTACACTGATCGCAGCAGCGACCTGGCGCGCGGCTTCGCGCAAAGCTTGAGCGGGCGCAGAATCAGGATGCGAAGCGCACACAGGCTTTCCGCTTTCTCCTGTTTCGCAAACCGTCGGATCCAACGGCACGCGCCCTAGCACAGGAACGCCATACTTCTTGGATAAACTGTCTGCTCCACCGTGCGAGAAAACTTCGCTTTTCTTTTTGCAATGCGGGCAAACAAATTCGCTCATATTCTCAATGACTCCCAAAATAGGAACATTGAGTTTCTGAAACATAGCAACGGCTTTTTTTACATCGGAAAGAGCAATGGTTTGCGGCGTCGTCACAATCACCGAGCCCATTAAAGGAACAGATTGAGCGAGCGAAAGCTGAACATCGCCGGTACCGGGGGGAAGATCAACAACGAGATAATCCAGATCACCCCAACGCACATCTTTGAGGAATTGAGTAATAGCGCCATGCAACATAGGGCCGCGCCAGATAACCGGAGCATCTGGCTCCATCAGAAAGCCCATCGACATAATTTTAACGCCATAGCCTTCTGCCGGTTCAATCTTATTGTTCGCATCGGCTTCAGGCTCAAAATCGGATACTCCCATCATTTGCGGTTGATTGGGGCCGTAGACATCCGCATCCAACAAGCCAACCTTGGCACCGTCCAAAGCTAAAGCCACAGCCAAATTACAGGCAACAGTCGATTTACCGACACCGCCCTTGCCACTCCCTACAGCAATGATATTCTTAACGCCGGAAGGGATAATCCGCTCCAATCGGAGGTCTTTTTTGACGCTTGCCGTCATTTTGACCGTGACATCCGTAACTCCTGGAACCTTGCGTACTGCTTCCTTGGCTTCTAATTCCATGATGCCTTTAAGCGGGCAGGCGGGTGTGGTCAGGACATAATCAAACGACACAGCACCGCCACAAATGGCGAGATTTTGCACCATTCCTAACGAAACAATGTCTTTATGGAGTTCTGGTTCGATGCACGTACTTAATGCTTGTAAAACCTGTTCTTTCGTCGGCACAAAGGTATTGTATAAATCTTGATCGAATTAATCAACTTTAGCTCGGTTTGACTATTTGGCGGAGCTGTCTAAGGAAAGGTTTTACCTTGAATGGCTTAGTCACATAGGCCAATGCGCCAGCAGCCATTCCTTGCTGAATATCTTGTTCTTGCGACAACGCCGAAAGAAACAAAATAGGAATATTTCGCGTCACTTCTTTGCTTTTTAGCTGTTTACAGACCTCCAGCCCACTGATATCGGGAAGATTCACATCCAATAAAATGATGTCTGGCTTTTCTGAAACCGCTTTTTTAAGGCCTCCTTGGCCATCACAAGCGGAAATAATTTGAAATTCTTCTTTTTCTACAGCCAGCTCCATGAGCTCGACAACATGAGCTTCATCATCGATGATCAATATCCGTGAAGGCATCCGGCTCATAATAGGCTTGAATTCTCGATTTTCCCGGTATCCAAACCATTATTTTTACTTAACTCAAATACCTTGGGCAAAGTAAACGTAAATATGGCACCTTCCCCCAGTTTGCTCTCAACCCCAATACTCCCACCTAGCGCTTCGACAATAGCGCGTGTAATCGTTAAGCCAAGCCCAGTCCCAGGGGTTTTCCGATTAACGGCATCCGAAGAACGATAAAAAGCCTGAAATATTTTTGCTTGTTCTGTATCTCGGATCCCAGGGCCGTGATCGATAACGCTTACTTGTACTGTAGAACCTTGGTCTGTTCCTTTTATTCGGATCGTGCCGGGACTGGGGGAATATTTAACGGCATTACTGAGTAAATTGACCAGGATTTGTTGGACGCAATCTTTATCTGAAATAATCTCGATTTCATTGGGGAACACGACCTCAAAGCGCATCCCCGTTTTAATCATCTCCAGTCCTTGAGTGATCGATTCCGCAAGCGCTTTTAAGCGCACAGGAGCGGGATGAATCGTAATGCCTTTGGCCTGAACAGCGGAAAGATCCAACATATTCTGAATCAGCCGGGTCAGTCGTAATGTGTCGGTATGAATGATGCCTAGATAGCGGACAATATCTTCCTTTTGGAGGCGCTCGATCTTATCAATAAGCGTCTCCGTAAAACCTTCAATCACAGTGAGGGGGGTTCTCAATTCATGAGAAACCATGGAAACGAAAGCGGTCTTTGCGTCTGCGGCTTCTTTCAGTTTTTCAATGGTACTGGCCAGATCCAAATTAGCGGACTGCAAAGCCTGTGTTCGTTCCGCCACCTTGCGTTCAAGCTCCACATTGGCTTCTTGAAGCTGCCGGACCAAGGCCTTGTTTTGGCGCAGCAATACTTGTCGCTCCACTAAACGCGCCACCGTCGCTTTTACTTCATCAATGTTATAGGGCTTTTGAAGATACGCAAATGCTCCTTCGTTTAAAGCGCGGACAGCCGTCTCGTTATCCGTATAGCCAGTCATGACAATCGCCCCGATGTCTGGATTTGCCTTGCGGCTTTCTCGCACGACATCGAGACCATTCATATCCGGCAATCGGATATCCACCAGTAAAATATCGGCAAAAGGCTCAGCGCCGCCGGCTGTCATTTGCGCTAAAGCTTCTTTGCCCGTTTCTACCCAGCGCGTTTCATAACCGGCTTTCTGAAGGATGTGCAATAATGTGCCGCCGAGAGATTCATCGTCATCTACGATCATCAGCCGGCAGCGTTCGCTGCTTTTCGTCATGAGGGCTTTTGATTTTTCTCTAAAGAATGCTCCAAGACAGACAAAAGATCTTTCACCGCAACTGGTTTTTTTAAATAAGCTAAAGGCCCATATTGGCCGGAAATATTCATTTTCTCTTGGAAAGACTCTGGGGTCATCATGATGACGCAAGTATCGGGTCGTATTCTCTTGATTTGTTTTAACGTTTCTAAACTGCCAATTCCGGAAAGTTCCACATCCAAGATCACGATCTCGAATCGTCGCTCTACGACTTTTTGTATGCCTTCTTTTGCATTCTTGGCTTCCACAACGCGACAACCTTTATTCTCGAGGATAGAACGAATCACTTTGCGGTCATTGGCGTTATCATCTACGACCAAGACCAAATTCTTATCATCGAGACATTCACCAATCAGGCCCAAAACCTTTTCCATGTCAAAAGGCTTATACACCACGGTATGTGCGCCCTCTGAAATAGCCCGTCGGATATCTTCTTCCATGGCATAAGCCGTCATGAGAATCACGGGAGTTTTCGGGCTGGCCTGTTTGATTTGGATGAATGCATCTACGCCGCTCATCCCAGGCATTCGAATATCCATAAGAATGAGATCAAAGCGTTGTTGTGCTACAGCCTCAACCGCTTCTTTGCCATTGCGTGCTACAACGACTTGATAGCCATGCTTGCCTAACAGTCGTTTAAGTGTGGCGCGAATTTCATCCTGGTCATCGACCACCAAGAGATTAAGCTGATTTTTGAGGTTAGTCATAGTATCGAGATTAAGAAATTCTCTTATGCCGATCAACTCGTTTTTTAGGAGATGCCTTTTTAGGCGGAACTTTTTTTGGCGGAGATTTAGTCGAAGGCAATGCAAAGGTAAGCTGTTGGCCTTCTTTCAAATCGTAGTGGCTCGCCGTTCCAGCTGGCAATTCCAAGACGTATTGCCCGCGCCCTTCGCGTCGGGCGACCATGGAATCTGGAGTCTCTGGGTAGGATCGTGGTACATGCCGATGGATGATCGTAATTTTTTTCTTGTTGTCGAGAAACACCATATCTAGATCGACCCAGGTGTTCTTCATCCAAAATTGAAGGTCTTGTTCAGTGGGGAAAACAAATAACATCCCATAATTCTTAGGCAAGGATGTACGAAACATAAGTCCTACCTCATGCTGTTGAGGAGTCAAAGCCAGATCCACACGCAGGATCTTATTGCCAGGCAAGATGACTTTTGTCAATTTATGTTGTGCCGACCAAGCAAACACAGACACCATCAGCATGGCTATGCCAGCCAACCAACGCCATTTACCGTTGCCCATCATGGGTAGAATCTCCTAATGGAATTTTTATCGTAAACGTGCTACCTTGCCCGACCTGACTGTCGATAACAATTTCGCCGCCATGTGCTTGGACAATGCTCAAGCTGATGGTAAGTCCTAACCCCGTACCTCTCGCTTTTGTAGTAAATAATGGTTCAAAAAGTTTGCCCATATCTTCAGACGTTATCCCCGTTCCGGTATCTTTAAAAGCAATTAAAAGATGTCCCTCTTTGATACGAGTAGATATTTCTAAAGTGCCACCCGAAGGCATCGCCTGAATTGCATTATTGGCTAAGTTCACAATCACCTGATGCAGTTTTTGGGGATCCACCCTCACTCTAGGCAGATCAACCGCAAGCAGCTCAACGACATAAACATTACCTTTATGCTCAAGATCCTTTTTGGCTTCTACAATCAAATCATTGATGTCCGTTGGAACCGGTTTAATGCGTACAACACGGGCGAAATCCAACAAATCACTGATGATATTTGAAGCGATATCGACTTCTTTTTCCGCATGTTGCAGTACATCGGCAACTGCCTTATCTTTCTCGGGCAGATGATTTTCTTTAGCGATCTCTTTAAAATAATACACAGCGTTTTTGATAGCACCCAGAGGATTGCGCAACTCATGCCCTACGCCAGAGGCCAGACGACCAATCGCAGCTAATTTTTCCGAACGCGCCATTCGATCCTGAGCTTGGTGCAATTCCGCCTCGGCACGCTTGCGCTCGGTAATGTCGCGCGCCACGGCAATGAGATAATCCTTGCTTTCTTGCGAAACCCACTGGACATGAACTTCCATAGGCCGTGTCGATTGGTCTTTGCGCAGCGGCTCGCATTCAAAGCGCAGTGATTTATTGGCACGAACGTGTTTCACAAACTCTTTCCAAATCATTCCATTTGGGAGAAAACCAGCTAGCCCCGCTAAACTCATCCCTTTAAATTCTTCGCGGCCATACCCAAGGCAGCGCGCCCAAGTGCCGTTGATATCGACCATATGGCCCGTACCCGGGCTAACGACCAGGATCGAATCATCCATCTGGCCAATGAGTTTCCGAAACATAAACATATAATTTTCAGTGCGTTCAAGCATTCGTTGACTGCTCTTTTCCCGTACGGCGACGCTCCATGTCATTGCCGCTGCAAAGATAAAAATAGCACTCTTTATCGAAAGTTCAAAATAAGAAACGGAATCAAAAAAGGGGGAGGAGAAAACGCAAAAAAGAAAATTGCATGCGATCGCGCCTCCCGTAATCCAGGCCACAGACCGTCCATCGAGCAAAAGACACGCAGTATAAATAGGCAAAAGAAATAAGACCCAAAGATTCGAAGCCTGTTCTCCAGAATACGAGAGAATCGCTGCAATAATGCCGCAGTTGGCTAGAATAATCAGGGTGGCTAAACCGCGGCCAAAGCGGGGAAAGCGCAATACAATGCCAGCGGTTAAATTTAATACGGCCAATGCCGTAAGCAGATAAAGAATTTCCGGATAAACAAGATAAGGGTTATCTCGGAATAAAAATGCCAATAAAATAATAAAAAAACAAAAAATGCTCTCAAAACTATGAGCAATATTTGTTAATTGATCCTTGGTTGGCTGATCCGGTAAAGGAGCGGCCTGGGCCGAGGGAGAACGCATATAATTCTTTAACTCCAGGTCGGGTAAAAGTCAAGTACAAACTAAAAACAGGAGATGTAAAATTTTAGTTCTGAATCGGAACGCCATCCGGCCGCGAATGATGGGCAGGTATCACAGACGCAGGAGTCTTCTGGACAGGCAAGGAATGGCGTGGATGATCCGGCAAAGAACGGAAACGGGCCACCAGCGATTTTGTCGCTTGCATCCAATCCAAAGTGGAGTAAGGACCCAAACGACCCCAAAGCGCGCGGGCTAAATCGTGAATAAAGATGCCGTCAGCCGTGCCATCCTGGAAAACATCTTTCATTGCGCGGTCTAAACGGTAAACGAACTCGCCAGGACCCCGTGGGGATTTTTGGTGCAGCGGCCAATCAATGACATCTCCAGGAATCAATTGGACGTCGCCGCGATGAACATAAGCATGCCAGTCATTCATCATCGATTCAAATTGGGGCGCTGTGGCTTCATACATCATTAAAGCATCCGCATCGATACCTGCATCGTTCATCATCACGGGGTCTTGGCCATGCTGCCAACCTTTATCCCAGGTCAAGGTGAAGGCCCATAAGGGAATATTATTTCCGATTTCCTGACGGATATGGCGCACAATATAAGCCACATGATGAGCGCGCCACCACTGCCATGCATCAATAAAATTTTTGTCTTTGCGAGAAATCTTTTTACGCGCCATCCATAGGATCCGTTCTTCGCGAGTTAATTTATCCCATTGGGAGGGGCGGGAGATCCAATACATTTCTCGAAGGAAATCATCTACTAATTCATAACCTCCCAAAGCATTACGTATATAATCGAGGCCTACATAATCTGCGCCATCTGCTTTGAGGTGTTTGAGTAGCGCCGCAATATCATCCGGCCGGTGAGGATCGTTTAAGCTAATCGCACGAGTCAATATAGGTTTTCCTTCATCAATATCCTCCGCATACTGATAGCGTCGCAACCGTTCCTGCGACATAGTGAGATAGCACATCGCATAGGCGCCGAACTTAATGCCGCGACGATGGCATTCCTGCGCCACCCGCGACATCATAGGGAGATTGTAAGGCACCCAAATTTCGTCGGGATGATCCGCGCGCGTTTGCCCTGCAAGCAACCAAAACGCATCGGCATTAATATATTGGACCCAATCCAACATGCCTTTCCAGTCCTTAATGCTGCCATCGGGGGCACGCACTTTCATCGTTGCTAACGGTTGAATCGTTTCCATCGTCAAAACGACAAAACGATGCGGCAAAGCCATCGGTTTACGCCGAATAATTCGAAAAGACTGTACCTTTAATCGTTCTTTGCTATTCTCTTGCCCCAATAAGGCCAACTGGTATTCGCCTTCAGGCGCATTCCACGGACAGGGCCAGTGGCCGATATAAGCGCCCTGTTCGTTGTTCCATATCAGATCAACCTGGCTTAGCCCTCCAATAGTAGTTAAAGCATGGCCTTGCCAAAGAACGACTGCTCGCAGAGGGATATCCTGGGGCCCTGTAATCGCTTCGAGATCATGCCCTCTTAAGCGAATATCCACAAATTCATAATGATAATAGGCAGGCTTCACCGTATCCAAACGAACTTCGGAGATCCACTGATGATACCAGTGCCCGATCTTGATGATGCCTAGAAAAAGAACTGCGAGAACAAAAAAGGAAATTAAGCTATAGCGCTGTCTATCCATAAAGTCACTGGGCCATCGTTGATGAGTTCCACTTCCATATGTTGTCCAAATGCGCCCGTTTTTACGGGGACACCCAGGGTTCGCAATGCATCGACAAACCGTTCGTACAAACGTTCTGCTTCGCGTGGCGCCATTGCTTCGGCAAAATCAGGGCGCCGTCCTTTGCGGCAATCGCCATACAATGTAAATTGACTGACAACCAACGCTTCCCCTTGGACATCCAGCAAGGAATGATCGAATTTTCCTTGCTCATTGGAAAATATCCGCAGCTGCGCAGATTTATCTGCCAATTTTTTAGCGTCGAGTTCTGAATCTTTGGACCCAACCCCTAAAAAAATCACAAGTCCGCGTTCGATCGACCGCGTTTCAACGGCGGTACGAACCGAAGCGCGGACTACTCGCTGAAGTAGTGCCCGCATCGCTACTATAATACCAAGCACACAATCGCACGACAACCTCTCTATTTACGATTGACCGTCGCTTTCAAGGACGGCAACATATTTCCCAAAATCAATCCAATAACAAACGGCGCAAGAATAGCCGCTAATGTAGACCATTTGATTGAATCCGATTTGCCCGCCCCTGGAATATCGGAATTCGGTTCCTGAATGTTGAGACTGATAGTCGCAAAACTCTTACCCGGGTCCATTTGCTGTAATTGCGCTTGCAAGTTTTGCTTCTGCTGCAAACCGTAAGCCGCTAATACAGGATGCCGGCTAACAACGATATCCTTGAGTTCCTTTTCGAGTTCATCGATTTGCTTTTTTATTTGCTCTGGATTTTGCCCATAACCGCCGTTGGATAGATTCTGATTTTTTACTTCTGCTGTGCCCGCAAATTTAGTCAGGAGCTCCGCAGCTTTATCTTTGTCTATCTGCATCTGCGCGGAAACTTGAGTCCTCCCTTGTGGCTGCGTGTACGTGTTAAAGGAAGTAATCGAGGCTCCCATCTCTTGGCAGATTTTTATAATTTCGGCATAGACCTGCTTCGGATTTTTGCTTTCCAAGCTAATGTTCCCATAAACGGTAGAACCATAAGTCGGTCGAATATCACCCATCACCCCTTTGGCGGTGACTAAACCCGACACCAGAAAAAGACCGGCTATTGTAACCAAGATACGTCGGTTTACATTCATGATTACCACCTCTAATTATTTAAGGTCGGGGGGAGTGTAACAGTCTTTTCCAAAACATGCAAGAGCACATGTTTTAATTATTTTTCAGGGTAAAAGGATGACTACCTAACTTGTTTCTGACGGCTTGGTTTTTAGAATGCTGTGTATGCGTTCGATCAAGTTCTTCAAAATGACAGGCTTATTAATGAAATCACAAACATTGGGTTGAGTATAAGCTCCTTCATCTTCTTTTGAGGGCGTATAATGAGAATGGGCACTGATAACGATCACAGGAATGGTGCCAAAGCCGGCTTTGTTCAATTGACGGATAGCTTCAAACCCGTTCATCACAGGCATCACGATGTCCATGGTGATCAAATCCGGTGGCGCAACGGCGACTTTATCAATCGCTTCTTTGCCGTCTCCCGCGCGCTCCACTTTGAAACCGGCTTTGCGAAATGCCAGCTCCAAAATATCGCAATGCATTTCATCGTCATCTACAATTAAAATTCTTTTAGTATTTGAGCTCGCCAGTTCCACGTTTCTATTCCTTGGAGCTTTATATTATATCTTAGCTGTGTGGATTATTCCATTTATTGGACTACAAATGCTCGTTTCTGTAGTGGAAAAAGTCAAATTTTGAGCGGATTATTGTATACTACGAAAAGAAAAATCGATATTTGTGGAGGTGTATGTCATGGTGACAGGACTCGTACTCGTGCGGCTCATGGCCGGCAAGGAAAAGGCGGCCTTGGTTAAAATTAAGGAAACCAAGGGAGTTTCCCATGTGTCCGCCGTATTCGGTCGTTGGGATTTAGTTCTCGATATGGAGACCGAAGATTTGCCGAGCCTGTCAAACATTGTGGTGCATGACATTCGCGCTATTCCTGGTGTTCTATCGACCGAATGCCTGATCACTACAGCTATTTAAACCAACCTTAGATGCCCGCGTCGTCGCCGGTACTTTCCATCCGCAATTTAAGGACCGATTTTCGCTTGGAGCATCAAACCATTCATGCCGTAGACGGTTTAAGCTATGATCTATATCCTGGACAAACGCTCGCAATCGTCGGAGAATCGGGCAGCGGCAAAAGCGTCCATGCCCTTTCTATCCTCGGCCTGCTATCAACTTCTTCAGCACGTATCGTTGGGGGAGAGATTTTATTCCATGGCAAAGATCTTTTGAAGATGTCCGCTGCTGAGATACGCGCCATCCGCGGCAACCGGATCGCAATGATCTTTCAAGAACCCATGACTTCCTTAAATCCTGTATTGACGATTGGAGATCAAATCGCTGAGGCGCTGATCTTGCATAAACGGCTCAGCGCAAGCGCCGCACTCGATAAAGCGGTTAGCTTGTTGAAGAAAGTAGGCATCCCCAATCCAGAAACCCGAATTCGAGATTACCCGCACCAATTTTCCGGCGGTATGCGTCAACGAGTGATGATCGCTATGGCACTTTCCTGCGATCCGGATATTTTAATCGCCGACGAACCAACGACAGCCCTGGACGTAACTATCCAAGCTCAAATCTTGGAACTCATTAGCTCGCTACAGCATGAAATGAAAATGTCCGTTATCTTAATTACCCACAACATCGGCGTTGTGGCAGGCATGGCAGATGATGTGATCGTCATGTATGCGGGCCGCGCTGTGGAACATGCCAAGGTTTCAGAACTCTTTGCTCAACCCAAGCATCCTTATACTCGGGGTTTATTAGCGTCTATCCCTTCCATCAATGAGAAAAAAGAACATTTAGCGACTATTTCGGGTCAGCCACCTGATCTCAGCCAACATTTTGTTGCTTGCCCGTTTGTGCCGCGATGCCCTAGCCGGATGGCTCGCTGTGAAACCGCGGATCCCTTGGATTATCAACTTTCTCCAACCCACACTGCAAACTGTTTTCTCTATGAACAAGAGGCCCGTGTTTCCCGGCACCGTTATGAGCCGGAAGCAGCGACGGCCTAGTTCGTGTCTTCACCACAATCTATGGATTCGACTCAACCGCTCATTGAAGTACGTAACCTTAAAAAATATTTTCGAATTAAACAGGGATTCGGTGAGACAAAACAGGTCCATGCGGTTGATGATATAAGTTTCTCAATTTATCCCGGGGAAAGTTTCGGTTTGGTGGGGGAATCGGGCTGCGGTAAATCAACCCTGGGCCGCTTGATCCTAGCTTTAGAAAAGCCGTCGAACGGCACAGTTCTATTGAACGGAAAAAATATTCATACATTATCGCGGCAAGAGCTGCGCGCAGCGCGCAAAGACATGCAAGTTATTTTTCAAGACCCTTATTCCAGCCTGAACCCGCGCATGACCGTGGAAGATATTTTAACCGAGCCGATGATTATTCATGGCGCTTATCCGGATACTGAAGAGCGCGCTCATCGTTTAAAACATTTATTGGACGTGGTCGGACTTGCCACATCGTTTCTAGGGCGATTCCCGCATGAGTTTTCAGGCGGCCAACGGCAGCGGGTGGGCATCGCGCGCGCGCTGGTCTTAAATCCGAAATTGATCATTGCAGACGAGCCTGTAAGCGCGTTGGATGTCTCGATCCAAGCCCAAATCCTGAATCTACTCAAAGATTTACAGCGAGAATTCCATTTGACTTATCTTTTCATTTCGCATGATTTTTCCGCCGTGCGGCATCTTTGCAATCGATTGGCTGTCATGTACTTGGGTAAAATTGCAGAAATCGGCGAGACGCAGCAGCTATTTGAAAATCTCCAACACCCTTACACCGAAGCGCTTCTTTCGGCAGTCCCAGTTCCTGATCCTAAGATAGAAAGACACCGAAAAAAAGTTTTGCCCCAAGGAGATCAACCGAATGCCATGGAACCTCCTTCTGGCTGTCGGTTCCATCCGCGTTGCCGCTATGCCGTAGCTTCGTGCAAGACAAAGGAACCTCCGCTCGATGAAATCCGTCTAGGACACCAAGTCGCATGTCCGGTGCGACCTTTTAAAAATAAATCGAGCGTAGCGGTGCTAACGCGATGATTCGATTTATTGGCAAACGCCTCGCCTTGCTACCTTTCATTATGTTTGGCGTGACTATTTTATTGTTCTCGCTTTTGCAGTTTCTGTCGCCTGAAATGCGCGCTTCGTTGTACATTAATGAGCCTGTGCCTCCGTCCGCGCTTGAAGCGGTGATCCGGCAATATCATCTTCGGGAATCGATGATCGCTCAATATGGAGTGTGGCTAAAGCAAGCGCTTCATGGCGATCTGGGTTATTCGGTCACTGCCAGCATGCCTGTCGCAGACGCGATTCGATCTTTTTTCCCTGCCACTCTCGAATTAACTCTTTTTGCATTCATACCGATCGTGATCTTCGGGATTTGGTTTGGGACTTTGTCGGCTGTTCATAAGGATCGATGGATCGATCATGCCTCGCGCTTTATTGCGATTACCGGCTATTCTCTTCCTTCATTTGTCTTGGGACTCGTCTTGCTCATGATCTTTTACGGTAAATGGCATATGCTTGAACCGGGCCGCTATAGTTTGAACACGGATCTTTTCATTCATTCTGGCAATTTCAAAAGCTATACCGGACTCTTAACTCTGGATTCTTTGCTCAACCTAAAACCCGGCTTATTTTGGGATTGCTTAAAACACTTATTCTTGCCAGCGCTGACCTTGGTCTATATTGAAGTCGCTTTGCTCGTACGTATCACGCGCTCTTCCATGCTGGAAGAACTAGGGAAAGATTATATCCGCACAGCCCGTGCTAAAGGATTGCCTGAGAGCACCGTCATCAATAAACACGCGTTACGTAATGCCTTGATTCCGGTAGTGACGCTTTCTAGTCTTCTTTTGGTTGGATTGCTGGGTGGAGTCGTAATCACGGAAACAGTCTTTAATTACCCGGGCATAGGCCGGTGGGGCATCAATGCAGCAAAACAATTGGATATCGCCGGTGTGCTCGGGTCTGCGTTGTTAACCTCCACGCTCTTTGTAACCGCTAATTTAGTATCGGATGTGCTTTACGTCTTAATCGATCCTAGGATTCGAATCGAATGAATCGGATACAACTGCTATCGATCTGGAAAAAATTGTGCAAACGACCCATGTCGTTGTTGGGTTTGGGCATCATCGCTTTCTTTGGTTTGATCGCATTTTCTGCGCCGCTCCTGGCTCCTACCGCCTCTAATGCGGATGTTTATCACGTCCCTCAAGACGGATATAGCCCCGATCCAACACGCCCCAGTGCCAAGCATTGGTTTGGCACCACCGAGAATCAATACGATTTGTATTACGGCATGATTTGGGGGACAAGAACCGCTTTCAAAGTGTCCTTGTCCGTCGTTCTTACCTCGCTTTTTATCGGCATCTTGGTAGGAAGTCTCTCCGGATTTTATGGAGGATGGATCGATGATGTTTTGATGCGATTTACCGATATCGTTTTGGCATTGCCGGACATTGTGCTGGCCGTGGTGATTGTCGCAGTACTCGTGCCTAAATACGGAGCCAATCACTCGCTTTTACTCGTCATGATTGCCGTCACCCTCGTTTCTTGGCCATCGTATGCCCGGCTTTTACGCGGCGATGTATTGTCTATGAAAGAACGCGAGTTCGTCATGGCCGCTCGGGCCTTAGGCGCATCGGATGCGCGCATTCTGTTGCGGCATATTCTTCCTAATTGCATCTATCCACTTTTGGTAGTCGCCTCGTTAAGCATGGGCAGCATCGTCATTACCACTGCCTCCCTGAGTTTCCTTGGCTTAGGGTCGCCGATGGGCTATGCCGATTGGGGACAACTGATCTCGCTTTCGCGTAATTGGATTTTGGGAAATTCCGGGAATCCTTTTGAATACTGGCACACTATTTTTATTCCGGGCTCTGCGATCTTCTTGTTTGTGCTGGGATGGAATTTAATGGGAGATGCATTGCGCGACATATTGGACCCACAACAAAAATGAACTCTATTCCCACATTAAACCACGTTCTCGATACTACGGTTGCGCGACAGCCCCGCAGCCCCGGCTTCGTCACTGAATCTGTATCTGTAAATTATGCAGATCTTAAAGTACAAGTCCTTAAAGCCGCCGCTGCTTTTTATGCTTCCGGCATTCGCAAAGAAGACCGCATCGCGATTTGTTTGCGCAATAGCCTCGAATTCGTCATTGCCTATCTCGGGCTTATGCGCTTAGGAGCGATCGTGGTGCCGATTAATTTTATGGTCCGCAAAGTGCCTGAACTGGAATATATGCTCAATGACTGCGGGGCCGTTGGCCTCATTACACAAAAAGAATTCTTGCCGAGCTTGCTGGAGGCCAAGAAATCCTTGCCGGGATTGCGTTCTGTTTGGTCGACCGATTCTGCAAATGCCACGGAAGATATCGCCAGCCTGCAGTTGGCCCTGGAAAAAGCGGATCCCAACAGCTTGCCTGCCGGGATTTCTGATTTTTCGAGCGATGAGATTGCAACTATCCTTTATACTTCAGGGACCACAGGGAATCCAAAAGGCGTAATGCTGTCTCATGCCAATTTGGTTTCTAATTGCGATTCTTGTATCACTACTTTCGGTGTTAAAAATACGGACGTTGTCCTTTGCTTGCTTCCTATGTTCCATACCTTTGCCTGGACCGTCTGCGTGTTGCTGCCATTGCGGCTGGGAATTAAGAGCGTGATCAGCATCAATATTACCCCGCCTAAACCTTGGCTCAATCTCATGGCCAGATACGGTGTTACCCTGCTTATTGCCATCCCGCCTATTTTCTCAGTGCTCGCGCGTGAAGCGCGTGGGTACAAAGGGTTGGTGTTGCGCTATTGGTTCTTTCGCAAAGTGCAGCTCTGCGTCAGCGGCGCTGCGCCCTTAAACACGGAGATCATGAGCGACTTCGAAAAAGCTTTTGGAGTTCCCATTTTGGAAGGCTATGGACTGACAGAAACCAGTCCGGTTGCCACCGTAAATCCGCCCGGCAAACCTCGTCCCGGAAGCGTAGGACTGCCGATTGATCAGGTACAAGTGCGGATCATTGATGACAATGAAAAGCCTGTGCCCCAGGGGCAAGAAGGGGAAATTTGCATTAAAGGTCCCAATGTTATGCGCGGCTATTTCGGCAAGCCGAAAGAAACAAAAGAAACTTTTACTGCAGATGGTTGGTTTAAGACCGGCGATATGGGCGAGATCGACAAAGATGGCTACCTTTATATTCGCGGCCGTAAAAAAGACATGATTATCATTAAAGGCTTAAAAGTATTCGCTGCCCAAGTGGAACATGTGATTGCCACGCATCCTTCTATTGAGGAAGTGGCCGTGATCGGCATTCCGGAACGCGCGGGGGATGAAATCATCAAAGCCTTTATTGTGCTTAAAACCGGCGTAACGGCAAACAAAAACACCAAGGCAGAACTCATGAAATTCTTCCGTGAAAAATTAGATCCCTACAAACGCCCTCGCGATATCGAATTCTTAGATTCGTTACCTAAGAATGCCATGCAAAAAGTATTGAAGCGCGTATTGCTGCAAAAAGAAATCGAGCAACGGAGCTCATGAATTTCCGGCCCAATCCTTCACTCGCACGCATCCTGCGCTGGGTGCAATTGCAGACCAAATCTCCCATTTATTTGGTGGGGGGAAGTCTGCGGGATGCGCTTCTGCGCCGGCCGACCACTGATTTGGACCTGGCCGTGCTCGGGTCTGCGGAAACTTTAGCACGGAAGTTGGCTCGGGCTATTAGAGGTACCTTCGTTGTTCTGGATGAACGCTTGCATGTCTATCGCGTAGTCTTACCTCAAAACTCAGAGCATAAGCCCTGGACTCAGATCGATATCGCACAAGTGCAAGGCAAAGATATCCATGCCGATCTTTCCCGTCGCGACTTTACGATCAACAGCATGGCTTGGGCCATTAATGGTGACAATGGTTTATTAGACCCGCGCGGGGGCTTGCGCGATTTAAAGCGCAGAATCATTCGCGCAGATCGTCCCATTGTGTTCCCGGAAGACCCGTTGCGCTTGCTGCGAGCGTATCGCCAAGCAGCCCAACTGGAATTTAAATTAGATCCGACGACACAACGCCATATCCGCAAGTATCATCGACTCGTTCGCAAGCCTGCAGGAGAGAGAATCCACCAAGAACTTCTGGGTGTATTTGCCTCCTCTCAATCCAATCTCTGGGCTGAACAAATGGATGCAACCGGCATCCTGACCACGCTTTTTCCAGAAATGGAAAAAAGCCGGCGTTGCGCGATCCTTTATTATGGCCAGGGGGGGGTCTTGCGACATGCTCTAGCCACCTTAGCGCGGATTGATTTTCTTTTTTTAAATCTCAATCGGATTCTTCCTAACATTGCCAAAGAAGTGCAGGCTTATCTTAAAGAACAGCTAGGCTCATTGGAACATGCCCAATCTTTACTGCGCTTGGCTGCGTTGCTGCATGATATAGCTAAACCGGCAACCGCCAAAAAAGTAGAAGGCCGGTTACGGTTCTTTGCTCATGACACGATCGGCGCCAAAAAAGTCGCTACTTTGCTAGAAGGATTGCGTTTTTCCAAGCAAGAAATTGAACTGATTGCGTCTTGCATTCGCCATCATCTAAGGCCAGGCAATCTGGCGGCTAATGCGGTGATTTCAAACAAGGCAGTATTCCGATTTTTTCAGGATGTTGGAAACTATGGCGTGCCCTTGTTGCTGGTTTGCTGGGCAGATCATGCCAGTTATCTTTCTCCCGCAGCGCTGCAACGCGTGCTGCCGCATACGAGCAAGGACCCGCATCAATTTCGATTGGACTCAATCCGCGACACAGCGATTCGCAAAACCCTGCACCATTTGCAAGTAGTCGGGTTCCTTCTGCAAAGCTATTTCCGGCGCCGCGAACGTATCCTGCCTACTGCGCTTTTAGATGGTCATGCCATCATGAAAGCGCTTAAAATCCCTCCCGGCCCGTCTGTCGGAAAGGCACTGGAACTGCTCCAAGAAGCGCAGGCCGAGGGGAAAGTCAGCACCCGATCCGAAGCACTCCAATTTCTTAAAAAATCCCCTGTTTTAAAAACATAGGTCTTTAGGCCTATACGCATATAGGCCCTTTTGACCTGGCCGGGCAGCTGGGTTTGCGGTATTATTGAGGATAAGAGAATCTTATGTCTCTATCGCCGAGCAAACTAACATTCACCGCGCTACTCTTGGGCTCTTTAGTCCTGCAAGCCACTGCCCAGCAGAGAACCGAACGTGCTGTTTCTTCCCGCGCAAATAATGCCGTAACCTTGGGCAGTATCCGCCCAATCACTCCTACGGGCTCTAACCATTTTTCCAGTCTTCCTGCTATGAACTATAGCCTAGATAGCTTTCCTGGCCTCAAACTCGCAGGAATGAATAATTTGGCCAGCGATCCGAGCCTGAGCGTTTTATTGGATCCACAAGGGCCGCTCAATCCAGCCACTTTCGATCCCAGCAATCCTATGCATGCCGCGGCTCGAGAGCTTGCCAATTCTCTTATTTCTGCAGCGCAAGAGCCCGATTCCTTGCATCTCGATGCAACCTTACGCAGCATTGATGCAGACCTGGCTCAGGATACAGAGGCCAAGCTTCACAATCGTGTCACTGAAATCGGCCGGAACCCTGAACTTTTGCGCCGCCTACAAGCCACTTTGCAGAATCTCAACAGTCGTGATTTGAGCGGAGAAACGCCGACCCTAAACCAAGTTTTTGATAATGAAACTGCTGTATCCGATCGCTTAGTGACAGCGCCTAACGGCTATCTTCCAGCCGGTGGCTCCGTACGACCGATTGGTTTACTCCCTGCCAATGTATTGGCGCATCAAACACACGCCCTGCCGATGGGCGAACTCGCAGGGATCACTTTGAGGGTGGAAAATGCAGCGCAGGCCTTCCAGATGCTGCGCCAAGAATCCGCAAACACGCCGGCTTTCCATGGCATGGTGCAAACGCTGTCTTATCATTATGCCGTAGTAAACCCTGCGCTCACATTGCATGTAGACCCGCGCCAACCTCCGCAATTGCTCAAACTTTTATCACCGGGGGATAGCTGGCAATCCCCAGATCATGCGTATACTTTAACTTTGATGGATTCCAAGCGCCAATTCCCGATCCTTATTGTTTCTGCTCCCAGAAATACACCTGTCCACAAGCTCGGGGAGATTATAAAGGAAACCATCAGCCCATCCGTATTGCCGGATACTTTTAGCGATTCTGTTCGTTCCATCCCTGCTAAAACGGCAAGAGTTCGATCTCACCATCGAGCGCCAGCGCGCAAATCTCATTCTATTGTGGCACGTAACCGGCGAAATAGTCGGGTATCCGCCTCCCACGAGCCGGTATTTGTTCCCTAGTATCGTCAGAAGTGATTTGATACCATACTGAAATGGCGGGACATCTCCGCTCCTATCTAGTCGAATTCCTCGGTACTTTTGCTCTTGTATTCTTTAGCGCAGGAGCTGTTTGCATGAATTTTGTCAGCAACGGCAAGCTCGGCTGGACGGGAATCGCCCTCGCTTATGGTATGACAGCCATGGCGATGAGTTATGCCTTTGGCCCAGTTTCAGGGGGATATTTTAATCCGGCAATTACCTTGGCACTCTTAATCCAACGCCGGCTGACAGCCATTAAAAGTGTTTTCTATATCGCCGCTCAACTTTTAGGAGCAGCGCTCGCTGCAGCGGCTTTGAGCGCAGTATTGAACCAATACCCAGGCCTAAATGATTCAACTCCTTTTCTGGGCGCTTGCGATTTGACGGACGTGGGCTTTAAAGCAGCCACCTTATTGGAAGCTATCGGCACTTTCTTTTTGGCTTGCGCGCTTTACGGCACGCTTTTTTGCGGAAAAGGATCCGGCTCTGCTGCGCCTTTTGCAACAGGCCTCGCGTACACTGCGGGAACCTTGGTTTTTGGTCCGTTGACGGGAGCGGCGTTAAATCCCGCTCGGTCTTTCGGACCGGCCATATATACGGGCCACTGGAGCCATGCCTATGTCTACTGGATTGGCCCCATCACAGGAGCTATCGCCGCCTCTTGGCTTTATGAGACACTCTGCATTGAAAAAAAATAATACCGTTGCTCTCAACGGCAAACCGACTGCATTGCTGCACGCACCAGAAGGACTGCAGGAAGATATTCGCCGCATCTTGTTGACGCTGGGGGAAGACCCGAAGCGAGAAGGGTTATTAAAAACACCGCAGCGCGTGGCGAGCTCGCTGCGCTATTTGACCTCAGGCTACCAGATCGATATCGACAAGCTCATCAATGGCGCTTTGTTTGATGTCGAATATAACGAGATGGTTTTAGTCAAAGATGTGATGTTTTACAGTCTTTGCGAACATCACTTGCTCCCGTTCTTTGGCAAGGTACACGTGGCCTACATTCCAAATAAGAAAATTGTCGGTCTTTCAAAAATCCCGAAAATTATCCAGGCCTTTTCCCGCAGATTGCAAGTGCAAGAGCGGATGACCAATCAAATTGCTAAAATCCTGATGCAAAAGCTTGTGCCGTTGGGAGTGGGTGTCGTGATCGAGGCGCGCCATCTCTGCATGGAGATGCGCGGCGCTCATAGCCTCAATTCGCCGACTGTCACGAGCGCTATGTATGGCGTCTTCCATCAGGATTCTCGCACGCGTCACGAATTCTTGAATTTGATAAAATAGCCGTCAGCAAACTCGTGCGGGCGTAGTTCAATGGTAGAATAGAAGCTTCCCAAGCTTCGGACGTGGGTTCGATTCCCATCGCCCGCTAACTCCTTCAATAACGAACTGGTTCCGGAACCAGTTGGGCGATTCCTTTCAAATCGGTAGGTCTAAAGACTAAAAGATTTTACCCGAAAGACCCATAGTTTACAAACCCATTTTTTCTAAAATATAGGCATTAAATAATTATGCGTATAACGAAAAGGATGTTGACTCTAGCCGTAGCTGTTCTAGCACTGGCACCCTCCGCTCAGGCAGCAAAAGATCGATTGACGACTGGAAAGTCCACGACACAGGACAAGATGCGTTTAACAATTTTTCCTGCCACCCTTTCCCAGGAAGCGTTATTTGAAACAGTGGCCGATATGATAAAGATGGATAAGGCCAAGTTAATGACAAACCTTGAACCAGACCCTTACCCTACTCGAACCAGTGTGTTGACGGATGGCCACCGCCATTTCTTATCGGTGCATCTCGAAAATGATCGGGTAACCGCTATTAATAATGGCCTGTCCATGATTCATGAAATCCCACCCGATGGAAAACTATTCCCTGCCCCTGACAGAGGCATCCACGGTATTATCCAACAGCTTCTGATATTGGAGGGTTTAGAAACCTTGAAAATAATAAGCGGCGAAAAGCTTTTAGATGCAGACACGACTGAAAAAGAGATGCGAAGAATCCATCAGCTCGCAGCAGCTTTGTTTGACGGCACGCCACTTGAAAGTGCGCAATCCAGGCCTAGATAACTAAATTCTAACGATCTTCTATATTTACTGTTCAATATATTATTTATCTTTTTCCTGAGCTTTTGAATTTTCTTCGGCGTTCGTGCGCGAATCAGAATAGGTTTTCTTCTCGCTATGCTGGACTGGCAGTAATTTGTCAAATTCGATAAAAAGACAATCAGCAATAATATGCTGGCTGTCTGATATTACCTGTTTTATATCGGCATTATTCCCGAATTTGCGTTCTAAACGATCGTTCCTTAAGGACCCGGAATTCAAATGTCTGTTGTACCTACTATAAAGCTTAATCGTTCTATGTTGCTCAAGCTGAACCCAGTGATATTGTGGCAGTTTCTCAACAAAATCAGATTTGGCCGTCTCTATAGCTTTATTAAAGTGCTTTATCGCCGTAATTATGTCCTCAGGTCGATAGTTTTTATCAAATGCTTCATCCATTACTTCTAAAGGAAACTCAATGTCATCCACATGCTCTTCTAAAGTATCCAAAAAAGCATTTAACAGAATTTGCTCGGATTGTTTTGCTGGCGAATTCCGTTCTTCGGATCCTATAGGCTTTTTGTCAAACTTAAATGGGAAATTAGTCGACGATTGATTCGTATGACTTCCTTCCCAATTAACCGCATCCGCCGCTACTGCTATCGTCGACCAACCTAAGACACCCAGCGTTGTAAATATAAAAAACAATTTCATGCCTACCTCCAAGTCTTAATTGAGTCTTGCGGCCAACACAGTAAATCAAGATGCCCAATTCGAAGATATGGAGGATCTGTGAATCTTTTGTGCACACACTGTGGCATAAGAATTGCTCTCTCGAATGGCTGGCTTTAAAGCTCAGCATTGACGGCTCTAGTTTGGCACGCTATACTATGCTTAGAGTTCCGTCGAGGAGACGGAATTTGGTTGAGATATCAATATGAAGAAAACTACTAAAGCAAAAAAGAGTGAGTTAGAATATAATTTTAGCAGGGGTATCCGCGGGAAATACGCGAAACGTTATCGGCAAGGAACGAATATTGTTGTATTGGAGAAGGATGTAGCTGCCGTATTTCCTACATCGAATGACGTCAATAGAGCCTTGAGATCTATCATTCGTTCGCACACAAGTCCTTGAGGGTTTTCATATTCAAGTCCTCCTTCACGATTTCATACAATAGCGCATGCTCGTTTTCGCGCAAATCATTGCGGCCTTCCTTCTTTTATTTTTTAACTTTCAAGCACTGTCTTTAGAGCCTTCCCCGCAGGACACGAACCAAAGCAGTTCTATTATCACCGAAGGCCCGCCGCCTAAAGTTTCGTATCTAGTCAACCCTGCGATCAAGAGTTGGATCGAAAAAGGCCATCGCGAATATTATGCCGGCCATCTAGAGCAAGCAATCACGGATTATGAACACGCGGTGCAAGAAGTCCCAACTGCCGTAGAAGCCTGGCTCAATGGCGGCGCGGTTTGGGAAGAGCGCGGCAATCCGGAAAAGGCGGCGGAGTGGTTTTCAAAAGCCTCGTTGCTCGCCCCGGGCGATCCTAAAATCCTGACGGATCTTGGCTGGGCTGATTTTCATCGCAGGGATTGGGCGTCAGCAGAAAGCCGTTTTGCCGCTGCCTTGGCTGTAGATTCTCATCAACTTTATGCCTTGCTCGGCATGGGGCGCGTGCGCATGGCGCAAGACCGTGCGGGCGAATCCATACCCTACTTTGACCAGGCTACCGTAGAAAAGCCAGTGCCCACCATTGCATTTCTCTGGAAAGGCCAGGCCATGGAGCAATTAGGGGATCTCTCCGGAGCTGCAGATGCTTATCGCCGCGCTACAAATAACGATTCCTATGTATTGGAAGCTCGTAATGCCTTAGCCATGACCTTCCTGCGCAGCAAGCGATTTGCCGAGGCAATCCCTGTATTTAATCGGATCCTAGCGATCGATTCAGATAATCGCCAAGCGCGCGAATTTCTGAGCAAGATGCGGAGCTTAGTTCAGCCACGCAGCACTGGGGAAGAACCGCATATTTGGGGAAGCTATCCGCATCAGTTGGAATTTATGATGCCGCAATACGGCCATATCCCTACACTTCGAGTGGGAATAGGCACCAATGATATGGGTCATCCCTTACCCAGAACAGGAGTCGATTTTGAATCGACGACTCCATTCTCAATTATCGATGCTAAAACAAATCACCGCATTGCCTCAGGCCAAGCCCGTGAACAATGGCATATTCATTTTGCGCCACAGAAACCGGGCCAAATCAAGGTGTTGGATTCCAATGGCAGACCCGTTTTATCCACGCGCAAAGCGTTTGTGATTCGCCCAGATATTGAGCGCGGAGGCAGCGTCGTACTTTACGAACTTCCTTATGTGCCCGGCTATCATGGCAATACAACGCGCGAGCGTCACTTGCGAGGTAAGATCGAAATTTCGCTTCATCCTAATCGGCGCGCTTTTAAGATCGTCAATATTGTTGATTTGGAAACCTACACGCACGGCGTGCTATCTGCAGAAATGCCCATTACCTCGCCTTTGGAAGCGCTGAAAGTGCAAAGTGTAGTGGCTCGCAGCCATGCGCTGTATATTAAGACGCGAACTCATCTTCATCGCAGAGACGGTTATGATCTTTGCGATGGCCAACACTGCCAAGTCTATCTGGGCGTTCAAGCAGAAACCGAACGTTCCCGTGCTGTAGTAAATGATACGCGGGGACGCATCGCCGCATACAAAGGCCAAGTGGCTCATGTGATTTATTCGTCCAATTGCGGCGGTCATACGCAGTCTGGCGCTGAGCTCAATGGCTGGGGGAAAGTCCCTTACTGGAAAGCAGTGAAAGATATGGCTCCAGGCTCTGTCGCCTATCCGCATTCTCCTTGGGAATTACATTGGTGGCTAAGAACGGAGCCTGCGGCTTACTGCATGACTTCCTCTTACGTTTATCCCGCACATTATCGCTGGACACGCTACGTTTCTGCGCAAGAATTAGAGGCGCGTATCAATCGAAGCAAGAAGATCGGCCACATCGTCAGCATTTTGGCCTTGCGCCGCGCCGTATCGGGTCATATTAATCTAGTTCGCATTGTGGGTACAAATAAAAAAGACTACACCATTAAAGACGAATCCAAGATACGCAATCTGCTCGCGCCAGGCTCGCAGCGCAGCGCCTTATTTTTCATGGAGACAGAATACGGCCCCGATCACAAGCCCTCTGCCTTTGTTTTTCATGGCGCAGGGTGGGGACACGGCGTCGGCATGTGCCAATCCGGAGCTGCAGGCCGGGCCGAACAAGGCGCCTTATATGAAGATATACTGAAAGCTTATTATCCGGGCATTGATATTGGAAATCTTAAATATTAAAACTCGTTTTTTAGATATGATAATCGCATGAGGCATTCTTACTTTCTTGCCATCGTCACCTTAATTTTTTTATTAGGCTGCCAAGGCAGCGTGCCGGCCAATCAAAGCGACCCTGGTGCTGGCGGATCTGCAGTATTATTGCGAGGACGATTCCTCTTGCCCAGCGGGGAAATAAACGATGGATCGGTGGCCATCAATCTGGAATCAGACCAAGCCAGCTATCAATTAACTACTTTACCAAAACAGACCCAATTTTATGCGGTGAAACCGGGGAGTTATCGGATAGCTCCTGTGCGCAACATTTTGGGAAACGCTCAAGATGAGCTTGTGATTGATTTTAATCATGAGTCTTATCGCGTTCCTTTTCCGCATGAATGGCTCGATCATGCTCCCATTATTGTGCAGCCCGGCTCTATCGCTTCCATTGGCATTTTAGAAGCTCGGCTCTCTCCAGCCGGGAGCTCCGGAGAATCTCAAATGACGATCCGGTGGTTCGATGATGTGCAAAGCCGCAGAGAACTGGTGCAAGACATGATTCGTGTAGCCGTGGACCCCAAGGTTTCGCCAGACACAAGCCATAACGCCACCAATTGGAGCATGGCCTTAGACCGAGCCTTGATCGAACTTCAACAATCCAATGACAGCGCGCCTAGCCAAAAAACACCCGCTCCGTAAGCTCTGCATTGGAGCCGATCTTGGCGGAAGCTGGTTACGCGTAGCTGCAGTACATGCAGATCGTGGCCAGGTGCGCGTTATCCGGCGCGTCCGCATTCCAGACTCGCGCTCGCCGTTACCATTAAAATCATTATTAGTACGTTGGCGCATGAAGCCGGATGCTTTAGTGCTCGCATCCACAGGTGTTTGGGAGCCAAAGGCCCGCACCGCGATGGTCCAGACACTTAAGCCGATGGCTCAGTGCGTGCGAGCACTTTCGGATGTTGAACTCGCTTGGATTGCGGCATTCAAACAGCGTAAAGAAGGCATCTTAGTGATCGCAGGCACTGGGTCTGTCATCTATGGGCGTGATCGTCTAGGCCACAAAGCGCGGGTTGGCGGTTTGGGGCCCTTCATCGGAGATGAGGGATCCGCTTTTTGGATAGGCCGCGAATGGATACGCACCCAGCCCGAACCCTATGCCTTACATATGGCACATCGTCCGGATGTCGTCCGCGCCATTGCCGGTTTGGCAAAAAAAGTATTAGCCAGCCATCGGCCTTGGGCAAAAGCGATCATCCACACTGCCGTTAAAGATTTGGTGCATCAAGCCGAACAAGCAGCGAGACAACTTAAATTTAAAGGACGCATTCCCATCGCATGCCATGGCGGTTTATTTAAACATGCAAAATTTCAATCAGCCTTTGATCAAGCTTTGGCTCGCAGCCGGTTCCGCTGGGAAAAGACTCTAATCACAAAACGGATGGAAGACACCGCCGCTCATCTAGCACTAGAAATGACCGCATTTAAAGGTTTTTTAGTAGAATAAGTTCAATGAAAAAGCGGACTCGTCCTGCATCGAAAGCGAAACCCTCTTCCAAAAAGAGTCCGTCTCCAAAGATTGACTCTTCGGCTTATAAAAAATTAGAAGAGCAACTGCTTGGAACTCAGCGAAATCTTCATGCAGTGATTGCCCATGCTCCTATTCTTTTATTTGCAGTGGACACGAAAGGAGCTTTCACGCTTCTAGAAGGTCAGGGACTAACCTCTTTAGGCTGGAAACCTTCAGAAATTATTGGGCGGTCTGTATTTGATCTTTATCGTGGCCATCCGCAAATTCCTTCCAATATTCTTCGTGCGCTCAAAGGCGAGGTTTTTTCTTCTACCGTAGAAGTGGCTGGCCTCGTTTTTGATACCCGCTACATGCCCATCAAGGACGGCAATAAAGTCAGCGGGGTCATTGGCGTTGCGACCGATGTCACAGCGCGCTGGCGTGCGCAGCAAGAACGCGATCTGCTGCTTTCTCGCGAGCGCATCGCGCGCGCTGAAGCCGAAGCGGCAAACCGGGCCAAGGATGAATTTCTTGCCGTACTTTCTCATGAGCTGCGAACGCCCATGACCGCGATGATCGGCTGGACCTGGATGCTGCGTTCGAAACCAATGGATGAAGAGCATTTTTCCCGAGCACTCACCGTGATTGAACGCAATATGAAAGTCCAAGCGCAGATCATTGAAGATCTCCTGGATATTTCCAGTTTGCGTTCAGGGAAGCTTCATTTGCAATCGCGCGCCATTGAACCAGGCCCGATTATCATGAGCTCAGTCAATTCAGTGCGCCCTATGGCTGAGGGCAAATCCATCCAAATCGCCACCAGCATCGAACAATCGCCAGGATCCATTTTGGCGGATCCTGAACGCCTCAACCAAATTATTTGGAATTTATTATCAAACGCCATCAAATTTACACCGGAGGGAGGAACCATCCATGTGACCCTCCGCCGTGCTGGGGAAAACATCGAAATCGCAGTCAGCGATACAGGAGAGGGCATCAGTCCGGAATTCGTTCCTTTCTTATTCGGTTTGTTTCAGCGTGCCGAGGCATCGATCACGCGCAAACACCGTGGCCTGGGTTTAGGGCTGGCTCTTGTCTGGGATTTGGTGGAGCTCCATGGCGGTTCGGTCCGCGCCTTCAGCGAAGGAATCGGGAAAGGTTCCACATTTACGGTGTCACTCCCCATGGCGTCAGCGAGCTCTGTGACGGGTCAAGGCACGGAAGAATTGGCGGGCACTAAACACCCGATTGTGCATGACAAACTGGAAGCCATTCCCATGCTCGACAGCATCAAGATTCTGATCGTCGACGATGAAGCCGATATCCGGGAAACCTTGGTCACGATCCTCGAAAATTATGGCGCCATAGCAACCGCGGTATCCTCGTGCGCTGAAGCGCTGGATGCAGTGCAGCGGCTGAAGCCGCATGTATTGATTAGCGATATTGTGATGCCGGTGGAAGACGGTTATTCTTTAATCCGCAAACTCCGTGCCATGGGAAGTGAACGCGGGGGAGATACTCCAGCCATTGCATTGACTGCCTATGCCCAAGCTGAAGATAGAACGCGAACTTTTCTTGCAGGATTTAATCTCTATGTTCAAAAGCCGGTAGAACCGGCAGAACTCGCGGCGGCCATTGCCAATCTTGCAGGCCGCACCCGCACTCGTAAAGAAGCCCCATGAAAATCGCTTTGGGCGCAGATCACGGAGGATACGGACTGAAGGTGGAATTGCATTCCTTCTTAGAAAAACAAGGGCACCAAGTGCTTAACCAGGGCACAGATTCACCCGAAGCCGTAGATTATCCTGATTATGCCGAACGCGTGGCCTTGGCCGTCGTTCATGGAGAAGCGGAACGCGGTATCATCCTCTGTGGCAGTGGCGTTGGCGCTGCTATTGCGGCGAATAAAATTCCGGGCGCTCGAGCTGCGCTTTGTCATGACACATTCTCCGCGCATCAAGGAGTCGAGGATGATGACGCCAATATTCTTTGTCTGGGAGCGCGCGTGATCGGCCCCAACCTGGCCATGGAGATTGTAACGACCTGGCTGAATGCCCACTTTTCCAAAGCGGAACGACATCGTCGCAGGCTTCAAAAAGTTTTGGGCCTGGAAAAGAAATATTTTCTACCCACGAAATAATGGACCCTTTTGGATTACATCAGGAACCCGAGTCGAATCAAGAACCGGAAACCCCTGCAACACCTGTATCCAGCCGGAAACGTCTTTGGGCCGTTCTGCTCGTTTTAGATACGGTGCTGCTGTTTATTTTTGGCGGAGCTACGGCCATGATGTATTTCGCTGGAGATCCTGTCCAATTGTGGCAGCAACTTTTAGGCAACGAAGCTCCGCCGAGACCCATTTCAAGACCGGCCGTTGCACACAAAGGGAAAAGTCCGGCGCCAGTGACAAGCGCTCCAGCGCCGAACGCATCGTCTGCCCCAGCCAAGGCAACGCCCAAGGCCACACCCGCTCCATCCACAGCTTCGAACGAAACACCTTTGGCCGAACCTAAGAAAGCCAAGCCCGTCGAGTTCATTTGCTTAACGAAGAGCGGAACAGAGGTATCACTCAAAGGCTCATTCTTAGTTCACTCGCATGGCGGCGTCAAAAAAATGCGCAAAGAAAGCGATGGTTCTTGGCATTTAACCGTGTCCTCTTTCCAGCACAGTGGGATCCGAAGCTTGGAATTCACGTGACTTGAAGTCGCGGC
>JADMIO010835302.1_pt1 | contig 102848 bp, 67 predicted proteins | sample 8958161 | NCBI WGS metagenome assembly JADMIO01 (sample SAMN16585339, study PRJNA669376) | soil metagenome | isolation source: Crop rotation soil | place: USA: Cullars Rotation, Alabama | collected 2011 | reverse complement strand
GCCGCGACTTCAAGTCACGTGAATTCCAAGCTTCGGATCCCACTGTGCTGGAAAGGATATTGCTTACCCGCCTAAAGTGATCCTGCTCGACATCCAAATGCCCAAGGTAAACGGTATAGAAGTACTGCAAAAAATAAAGACGGATCCGCGGACCCGGTCCGTACCTGTAGTTGTACTCACTTCTTCCAAAGAGAATCCTGACATACAAAAATGCTATGACCTGGGTGCGAACAGTTATATCGTGAAACCCGTGAATTTTGAAAGCTTCGCGCAGGCCATCAGGAACCTGGGTTTTTACTGGCTATTATTAAACCAACCACCTGCCTGATATGAAACGTCCACTGAAAATACTGATCCTGGAAGACAGCGCTACCGATGCAGAGATGGTACAGCGTGTATTATTAAAGGAACAGCGGGACTTCAGTTTCCGTGTCGCCACCAGCAAAAAGGATTTTTTAGAGACACTGGAAGCATTCCATCCCGATATCATCCTGTCGGACCATTCCTTACCCCAGTTCGATTCGGAAGCGGCACTGAAATTAACCCGTGAACATTTCCCCCACCTGCCTTTTATACTGGTGACGGGTACCGTGTCCGAGGAATATGCCGCCAACATCATTAAAATGGGCGCCGATGATTATATACTAAAGGACCGGCTTGCCCGTTTACCTGCGGCCATCGATACGGCAATGGCCCAACGCAGGATACAAAAAGAGATCGCTGATTACAAGTATGCGTTGGACCAGGCAGCCGACATGACCATTACCGATCAAAAAGGCATTATCATCTATGCGAATAATAATTTCTGTAAGATCTCCGGTTATTCGCCCGATGAATTATTGGGCCAGGATCACCGGCTTGTTAATTCCGGTCATCACCCCGCATCCTTTATAAAGAACCTCTGGGTCACCATCGCAAATGGCGATATCTGGCATGGAGAATTTCGGAATAAAGCAAAAAATGGAACATTCTACTGGGAGGACACCACCGTAGTTCCCTTCCTGGACAACCGGGGTAAACCCTACCAATACCTGGCAATTCGCAAGGATATCACCCAAAGGAAATTAATAGAGGGCCAGTTGCTAAAGAGTGAAGAAAAATACCGTACCATATTTTTAAAAAGTCCTCTACCCAACTGGATCTACGATGTAGAGACATTATTTTTTGTAGATGTGAACGAAGCAGCCGTCCGTCACTATGGATATAGCCGTGAAGAGTTCCTGTCGATGAAGATCCTTGACATCAGGCCAAAGGAAGATGAAGAACTCTTGCTGGTTGACCTTACATTGATCAACGCCGGCCAGGACTCCCGCCACGGTTTCTGGAGGCACCGGAAAAAGAACGGCGAACTGATCAATGTAGAAACCACTGCACATTCGATAGAATATAATGGAAGGAAAGCCAGGTTGGTCATCGCGAATGATGTTACAAAAAAGATGGAGGCCGAAGAGGAGGTCAGGAAAAGCCATGAACGGTTTCAATATGCGATGAAGGCCTCTTCGGATATTATATGGGAACTTAATTTCGAGACCAAACAATACATGCTCTATGAAGGAAAAGAAAAACTATTCGGTACCCAGGTCGTCGTCGACTGGGCATTGGGAACCGAAGGAACATATATCGTGGAGGAAGACAGGGAAAATGTAAGATCGAGTTTTAGTGAAGCAAGAAAAGACCCGGGCCAAACGATCTGGACCATGGAATACCGGGTATATTCCGCTACCCGCTCTATCCTGCATATCATCAATCACGCTTATTTCATAAGAGATGGAAACGGCAAGGTAGTAAGAGCGATCGGCGCCATTACAGATATAACGGACAGGAAGAATCTTGAGGAGGAGTTACTCGAGCAGCAACGGCAGGGGCAATTAAAGATCATCGCCACCTCCCTGGAGGCACAGGAAAAAGAAAGAACTGCGATCGGCCAGGAGCTGCACGATAATGTGAACCAGATATTGGTCGCCGCCAATATGATGCTGAGCATGATCAAGACCCAGCCGGAAAGAAGTTCGGAAATGATCGAGACAACAAAAGGTTACCTGCAACAGGCCATCTCGGAGAACCGGAAAATCGCCCATGTATTTGTGGCCCCTGACCTGAAAACGGAAAGCCTGGCGGACCAACTGCAAAGGCTTGTTCACAATATGCTGGGAACTGCGGGCCTGGGGACACAGGTCGTTACGGATCAATTCCGGGAGGAAAAGCTGGACAGCGCCAGGAAAATAAATATTTACAGGATCGCGCAGGAACAATGTACCAATATCATCAAATATTCCCTGGCAACTGCTGTACGTCTTGAGCTTATTAATTCAGAGGAAGGTTTCAGGATGATCATCGCTGATAACGGGGTGGGGATGGACGAGACCAAAAAAAGTACGGGGATCGGTTTGCGGAATATCAATGGACGGCTCAGTCTTTTCAATGGAAACTCCAGGATCATTACGGCACCCGGTAAGGGATTTACACTGGAGATCAGTATGCCACTTGCAAAATAAACCGAGGTCTACGCCACAGCGGCAATGTTCGGGAAACTAAAAACAATGGTCGTTTCATTGTCCCGCTGGCTGGTAATGCCAATATAACCGCCGATCTTCTCTGCCATCGGCTGGCAGTCCGTCAAATGTTGTTCAATAAAATAACTGTTGATACCTGTATGGTCCCTTAACTGAACCAATACCACGTTTCCATACACTTTCGCACTGATACGGATACAACTGTTCTCCACGTACGGAATGATCGAGATAAAAAGATTGTTCAATACCTCCCTGACCATTGTTGTATCAGCATGCAAGAGCAGGCCGGGAGGAATGTCATTCACCAAAAAATTACCGCCGCGCACGGCCATGGGGACGATACCGGCAACAAGATGGCTCACCAGCGTTTGCAAGGCGACACCTTCCTGTTGACCGGCAACGGTTGTACTTACTGATCTTCCCATCGTGTTTTTAGTTGTCATAAAAACAGGTTCATTTGGATCACGGACGGTTCATTTCAAAGGACGGATTCAAGGGTTCTTCAAGGACAATTGGTACGGGTTTTCAAAGGATGGATCCTGGTTTTTCAAGGGTGGATCGGTTTTTTTCAAAGGATAAGTACCCGGGTTTCAAGGGATAAAGGATCAATTGTTTTTCATGGCTACGGATCGCTTTATTTTTTCACAGGTGTTATCTCGATTTGATGACACAAAGAAAGGCCTGGAAATGCTCGTGGGAAATAGAGGTTTACTCAAAATAACGTAGTGGCAGCACTACCCCGGGAGAGGAATTTACTATCCTGTAATAAGAGCAATCACTTACTGTATCCTTCAGAAAGCCAGGCGGGAGAAGATGTGTAATCAAATAATTTAATATGAAAGCAATCCAGGATGCTTTATGGGAGCGGCGCTCGTCATCATTTTTTTCCTGGCAGGATGGCACATGAATTGTTGCTTGTTGACCCGATCGGGTACCCTTTTGAGTTAATACTATACCCGGACTTATAAAAATTCGGTTTCCGGGAAAATCAAGTCAGTTTATTAAAATGGTTTGTGGAAAAATTTCACCATTTCATTGCTTTTATTAACCAATAATTTTTACTGGTCCATGACAAAGAATTCTTTGCGTAAAAAATATTCGGAGCAGCGATTATTACATCATGTATGTCTTTTAAACATCACCGATCATATGTTGTAACCACAACAGGCTGCTTAAAGCGGATCTTCTTCCGGCTGTTACCATGATTTTTTGTGCGCCATGTTTCTTCCACCAGAAGGACAGACAGGATCTTTATTTCTATCATTTACTAAAACTTGATTTATGGGCACTAAAACTCTACTAACGGGATTATTGTTCTTTCTAGGCAATATGCTGTTCGCACAGAATCCCCGGACAATTACAGGACAAGTGACAGATTCAGCAGGGCCGGTTCCCTTTGCTACGATCACCGAGACCAACACAAAAAACGCAACGAGGGCCGACAATGCAGGTAATTTCAGTATCCGTATCAGCGGTAACCAGATCACGGTATCCGCTACGGGTCACAAGGAGATGGTGTTGACGGTGACGGGTACAACTGCCAATGTGCTGCTTTTCCGCGAAGAAGGTAAATTACAGGAAGTAGTAGTAACGGCGCTCGGTATCCGGCGGACACGTAACCAGGTCCCTTATGCGGCGCAACAAATAAGCGGGGATGAAGTAAACAAAGCGAGAACCAATAATTTCATTCAAAACCTTTCGGGTAAGATCGCTGGTCTTGATATCAAACAGACAAATACATTGGGCGGATCGACCAATGTTGTCATCCGCGGTACCAAATCCATTACGGGTGATAACCAGGCCTTATTCGTAGTGGATGGAGTGATCTTTAATAATTCATCCACCAATACCGCTAACCAGCGTACAGGACGCGGCGGGTTTGATTATGGTAATTCGGCAGCAGATATCAATCCCGATGATATCGCGTCCATCACTGTATTAAAAGGAGCGGCCGCAAGTGCGCTGTACGGCTCCCAGGGCGCCAATGGTGTTATCCTTATTACCACGAAAAAAGGAAGAAGCGGTTTGAATGTGACCGTCAATTCTGGTATCACTGTTGGCCGGGTGGATAAATCCACTTTTGCAAAATACCAGAAACAATATGGCGCAGGCTATGGTGCTTTTTATGAAGATGCCAGCGGTTATTTTCTTTACAGGGATATAGACGGTGACGGCAATCCGGACCTGGTGGCCCCTTTCCTTGAGGACGCTTCCTATGGGGGTGCCTTTGATCCCAACCTCATGGTCTATCAATGGGATTCATTTGATTCCACTTCGGGGAATTACCTGAAAGCCCGTCCCTGGGTAGCTGCCGCGAACGATCCGAGTTCATTTTTCCAGACAGCTATTTCTTCTAACCAAAGTGTTTTTGTTGATGGCGCTTCTGATAAGGGGACCTTCAAACTGGGTTATACAAGGAATGATGATAAAGGCATACTGCCCAACAGTCACGTGAAAAAGAACCTCGTGAATTTTGCCGGCACCTATAATCTCACCAGCAAACTGACCGCGGGTGCAACCGTAAATTTTTCCAATATTGAAGGAAAGGGCCGCTTCGGAACAGGTTATGATGACAAGAACCTGATGACGAATTTCCGGCAGTGGTGGGAAGTGAACGTGGATATCAAGGACCAGAAAGCCGCTTATTTCAGGACCCGCCGCAATATCACCTGGAACTGGAAGGACCCTGACAACCTCGTTCCTAATTTCTGGGACAATCCTTATTTCTCCCGCTATGAAAATTATGAGAATGATTCCCGCAACCGATATTTCGGGAACGTCAACTTGAATTATAAGATCGCCAAATCATTGAACCTGCTCGGAAGGATATCCCTGGATTCCTACGATGAGATGCAGGAAGAAAGACAGGCAGTGGGAAGTGTTACTACCTCCTCTTACCAGCGCTTTAACCGGGCTTACCGGGAAACACATTATGATCTCCTGGCAACGTACGACAAGAATGTTTCCGAGAATATCAATTTGAAAGCCCTGCTGGGTTTCAATCTTCGCCGCCAGCATACTGAGAGTATCAGGGCTTCCACGAATGGGGGACTGATCGTTCCAAAAGTATATGCGCTTTCCAATTCTCTAAATACACCGAACGCACCGATCGAGTTTGATGGAACACGGGAAGTACAGGGCGTCTTTGCCGGGGCAACCTTCTCCTGGAAAGATATGTTCACGCTGGATGCTACCATCCGCAGGGACAAATCTTCTACCCTGCCCGAAGACAACAATGTATATTATTATCCTTCTGTAGCAGGTGGTTTTGTTTTTTCAAAACTTCTTCCTGCACAGACCTGGCTGTCCTATGGAAAATTCAGGGCCAATTATGCGGAAGTAGGTAATGATGCGCCGATATTCAGTGTACATGACGTGTACGCGGTGATACCGCCTTTCGGTTCCAACCCTCAATCTTCAGTAACCGGTACCAAGAATAATCCTGACCTGCTTCCTGAAAGAACAAGAAGTTTCGAGGTCGGTCTCGAGATGGCCTTCTTTAAAAATCGCCTCGGATTTGATGCCAGTTATTATAAGGCCATGTCAGTGGACCAGATATTACCAGTCATCGTATCTACTGCAACAGGTTATAATTCCAAGTTCCTGAATGCGGGTACGGTAGAGAACCGTGGTATCGAAATATCCGCCTTCGGTTCCCCGGTGATGAAAAAGAATCTTACCTGGAACGTGAATATCAATTTCGCCCGCAACCGGAATAAAGTAGTGAAGTTGTTTGAAGGGGCCAGCAACCTTGTACTGGCAGACTTCCAGGGCGGTGTTTCACTGAATGCGACGCTGGGCCAACCTTATGGAACGATCCGCGGTTCTAATTTTGTTTATACGGATGATGGCAAAGGCGGAATGCAAAGGACCGTCAGCCAGTCTACCGGCAGGTACCTGATCTCCCCCACTTCCAACGAGGTGATCGGTAATGCCAATCCCGACTGGACCGGTGGTATCAGCAATTCGATCAAGTACAAGGATCTTACTTTTAGTTTCCTGGTGGATACAAGACAGGGTGGCGATATATTCTCTCTTGATCTTTTCTATGGAATGGGAACAGGACTCTATCCTGAAACAGTGGAACTGAATGACCTGGGTAATCCTTCGCGGAACACGATCGCCAACGGCGGCGGTATCATTCTCCCCGGTGTTGCGCCCGATGGCTCACCGAACACAAAACGTCGTTCCAATTCCGAAGGTACGCTCGGGTATCGCCAGCCGGCGGCAGGATTTGTATATGACGCGAGCTATATCAAACTAAGGGAAGTAGCGCTTAGCTATGCATTCCCGAAAACAATGGTGGATAAGCTCAAATACCTGAAAGGGCTGGAACTTTCCTTAGTAGGCAGGAATCTCTGGATCATTGATAAGAATCTTCCTTACGCGGATCCCGAAGAATCCATCAGTTCCGGTAACCTCCAGGGATACCAGAGCGGTGCTTATCCTTCCACCCGGACCATAACCCTCAATGCTAAAATCAGATTCTAAAGATGAACGCTATGAAAAAAATATTATACAGTCTTGCAATCGTTGTTGTAGTTGCAACAGCCTGCACCAAAAATATATCGGATCTCAATATTGATCCCAAGAATCCCTCTACGGCGCCGTCTTATGCGTTCTTTACGAATGCACAGCGTTCGTTCGCGAATACACTGACCTCTTCCAATGTGAACCTGAACATCTTCCGGCTCATCACGCAGCAATGGCAGGAAACACAGTACCCGGAAGAGAGCCAGTATGATCTTGGTACCCGCGAAATAAACGACGCTGTATGGGACGCGATGTACCGCGATGTGATCAGGGACCTCCGTGAAGCAAAAAGACTTATTCCCACTGACGTTTCGGGTGTTGACCGCCAGAACAATGAACTGGCCGTAGCAGAAGTGATGGAGATCTATGCCTGGTATTACCTCGTTACCACTTTTGGGAATATCCCTTATTCGGAAGCGCTGGATATCGAAAAGCCTTTCCCTAAATATGACGATGCGAAAACGATCTATAATGACCTGCTCGCCAGGCTGGATGCCGCCATTGCTAAAATGAATACCGGGGCTGCCAGTTTTGCGGGCGCGGATATTATTTACGGCGGCGATATGGTCAAATGGAAAAAATTCGCCAATTCGCTGAAATTGAAAATGGGGATACTCATCGCTGATGATGATAATGCAAAAGCAAAATCTGTCATCGAATCAGCCGTAGCAGGCGGGGTTTTTACTTCCAATGCAGATAATGCCCAGTTGTTCTACCAGGGAGCACCTCCGAATACGAATCCCATTTGGGTGGACCTTGTCCAAAGCGGCCGCGATGATTTTGTTGGCGCCAGTACGTTGATAGATACCCTGAAGGCAAAGGGTGATCCGCGGCTCGATAATTTCTTCACTCCAGACCAGTCGGGCATAGATTATTCGGGTGCTCCTCCCGGGGTACAGTCTGCTTATACCCAGTATTCGCATGTGAACCCGGCGATCACCGTAGCTACTTTCCCTGCGTTGTTACTTGATTACGCGGAAGTTGAATTCTATCTTGCCGAAGCCGCGCAACGGGGATACAATGTGGGTGGAACTGCCGCGCAGCATTATAATAATGCCGTAACGGCTTCTATTCTCTACTGGGGAGGTACACCGGGCGAAGCAGTTATTTACCTGGCAAGACCCGATGTGGTCTATAACCCGGTGAACTGGAAAAAAAGTATCGGTGTACAACAATGGATCGCTTTTTATAACCGTGGATGGGATGCCTGGATATCCTGGAGAAGACTGGATTACCCGGTATTAGTTCCTGCTGATGGCGCTCTTTCCGATATTCCCCTGCGTTATCCCTATCCTGTCAATGAACAAAATGTGAACACTGCCAATTATGAAGCTGCTGCTGCAGCGATCGGTGGTGATGATGTGACGACAAAGCTATGGTGGGATAAATTTTAACCCGTATCAGTGATAAGAGAAAGGAGTTGCCATTCGCAGCTCCTTTTTTTATTAATAATGAAGGCATTAGTCAATAAAATAAACTGTCTTTAAAAAAAATGTAAATTAGGGTAGCCCAAAACTACTGTCATGCATAAGCTACTCCTTGCGCTGGTACTCATTTTCTATATACCCTGCCAGCTCCCGGCACAGATCAATAATGGGAAAGAAGATTGCGGCCCCCTGGTCAACAACTGGATCGAAAAACTGGAAACGATCAAATCGGAGATAAGCGGGGAACTGTCCGCGCAAAACATTGAAAGTTTCCGTAACTGGATCGTTGATGCGCAGGTCGATATCGGGGAAGGGAGGTTCGAGATATTGAAACGCCCGGAAGTCATGGTCCCCTTCTATACTTCGGTGATCAGCTATCTTCACCAGGGAACACCAGCCGAGCCGAAACCCATTTCCGGTTACTATTTCAATACAGATCCCCAACATTTCTTTTCTGAATTCAATAAGGCGGCCCCGCGTGAGCAGCAGGATTTTCATGCCATGAGTTTCCTTTTCCGTGTCTACTCCATCGAAATGGAATTGCAAAACTGCATAGGAAAGACAACTTGCAAACCCTGGGAGGGATATGAAAAGGCCATTGCCGGCAGGTTTAATATCAACGATTTTTATAAATACCTTCTCGATATAGTAGAATATGGCAAGGAAGACAATCCGGGTTCAGATATCTATAACACCTATGCCCAAAACCAGGACGGCATGAAAACATTTACCGGGTTGCAACCCCCGCACCCCATGAAGAACTCGGAAGAATACCTGCGTTTCTTTGGTCCTGAATTACTGTATGCGTTTGCCCGGTACAATGAATACCTTGTCAGCCAGCACCTAGCCTACCCGATCACGCAAATACCCTATGCCGGGACACTTGGACCGAACCGTTATACGGTCAATTATTACAGGTTGTTACTGGCACGTGTTTACAGGACAAGTCTTGAAACCCTGATCCAGCACCTGGTAAGGCTGAGAAGTAAATGTTCGGGAACAAACCTCAGTGATATGGGTTCGCTGACATTCGAAACGAGTTTTCAACCGGTGCCCCAGCAGGATGCGGGTGAAATACCCGGGCTTCCCTATAAGATAACAGCCGGTAAAGGCCGCCTGCTGGTGGAGCAAAGAACAGCTTCGGGGAAATATTTTGATCCCACCGAAACCATTTTTATTTATGCGATGCCCTCTCCTGCCAATCCTTCCCTGCGATGGGTTGCGGGAGGAAATGTGAACCGCTATGTAGAACTGGACCCCGGCACTTATTTCATCCGTTCACCCAAGCCCGCTAAGGACAGCATGGTCGCAACGATCAATTTTGGCGGTACCACGGTGGTAAAGATGCCGCCGAAAGGAAGCCTTGCGGTAAGGGCCATCGGTTCGGATGGAAAAGAGATCGGGCTTACCGGCTACCGGATTGAGATCTTAAAACAAAACCGCAACAATTCTTATCAACTCGATACGATCTTCTTTGATGTCTGGAACAATAGTCTCCCGCCGCGGGAGATGAACGCGGGCCTGTACCGCGTAGGAATCCGGTTACCGGAAAAATATTACCCCGTCTTTTTGTATGCGCCTGAGGCAGTAGAAGTAAAGCCGAATACAAAAACACAGGTGATCCTTTACGGTTTTGGCGATTTGCTCGTACGGACATTCAACGGAACGGGTGCCGAGGTCCGCAATATGCGGATAGATGTTTTTACAAAAGAGAAAAATTCAAAAACCAAAGAGTACACCCATTTAACAAGAACCACTTCTTTTGATACTTTGCACATGCGCCCCGGCCATTATCGCCTGCAGATCGATTATCCTTTCCCCGTCATCCGTGAAGTGGAGATCATGTCAGATGGCCTTATCATCGAACCCGTAGACAATCTTGGCAGCATTACCATCAGCAATGGCAAACCGACGAAAGAGATCATTGAAGTAATGAATAACGAAACAAAAAAGACAATATCTGTTCGTAATAATTCCACGATCGATGTGGAGGAAGGGACCTATACCGTAAAAATTCCCGCGAACGGGAGTAACGTAGCACAGCAAAGACCATCCGTAAAAGTAAAGCCGGGTATGGTAACGACGGTCAATTGGTGATCCGCGGCAAGTACACATTTATACTATATTTACTTATTGACCAAATTCAAAGAATGAAATACCTGTTGATCATATTCGCTGTCGTATTATTTAGCAAAACCCTTGCGGCGCAAACGGATACAACGATCGTTTACCTCGATGATCATCGCCGGCCCTGCCCCGAAAACAAATCAACCCGCTATGCCCTCCAGTTCAAAGAGAATGATCGCTGGAAAAAGATCGAGTTTGATAAAGTGAATGGTAAACGCCTGGCCGTTTCTTATTTTTCCGATCCTGCATGTACGTTACTCGATGGGCCTTACACTACTTATTCTCAATTTCAACAACCCCTGACAACAGGCCAATATCAAAACAATAAAAAAACAGGTAGCTGGAAGAGCTTTTCAGAAGAGGGCAGGCTTATCGACTCAACTTATTACAAAGATGGATTTATGTTTGGCTTGTCCAGGTCCTGGTACGAAGACGGTTCTTTAAAAGATTCCTTCTATTTTGAAAATGGCGGCAATGGCAGTGGCAGGGGGTATTGGCCAGACAGAACAGCAAAGGATTCCGGGACTTACAGCAGTGATAAGAAAGAAGGGCGTTGGACATATTACCACAAAAACGGGATGAGGTGCCAGGAAGTGGTTTACCAGGCTGATTCAGCAATTTCATTTACCTGTTATGATCAGAATGGCCAGGTACAAACCGAAAACTGTTACTATGAAAAAGAGGCCAGCTTTAAAACGGGTGATCGGGGATGGATCAATTACCTCATCGCCCGGCTGGGCAATGCCAAACTACCTGACAATTATTTGAAAGGAGCTGTTTATGGAACGGTCTATATACAGTTCGTGGTAAATACCGATGGGTCCATTATCAAGGAGAAGATCATCGGGTCCGTTGATCCTGCCCTGGATGCGATCGCATTAAAGGTCGTCCGGGAAAGTCCGAAATGGGATCCCGCGGTACAATTCAACAGGAATGTAGTGGCCTATCGTAAACAACCCATCACTTTCCCAAAAGCGCAATAGACCCTGGCAGGCAATGAACGGTCCGGCCATTCCCTATTGCCTATTCCCTATTCCCTATTCCCTATTGCCAATTGCCAATTGCCCATTGCCCATTGCCTATTCCCCATTCACAATTCACTTTCTTACCTTTGCTCCCATGCTTAATATCTCCAATCGTGGCCAACAGATGCCCCCTTCCCCGATACGAAAACTGGTACCTTTTGCCGAAGCGGCGAAGAAAAAAGGGATCAAGGTCTATCACCTGAATATCGGGCAGCCGGATATTGAAACGCCGCCTGCGATACTGGATGCCGTGCGCAATGCCGATATCAAAGTACTGGAATACAGTCATAGCGCCGGGAATGAAAGCTACCGCCGCAAACTGGTGGAATATTATAAAAGAGTTGGAATAGATGTCTCTTACGACCAGGTACTGATCACTACCGGTGGCAGCGAAGCCATCATGTTCGGTTTCTTTACCTGCCTGAATCCCGGGGATGAAGTGATCATACCGGAACCTTTCTATGCCAATTACAACGGGTTTGCCTGCGCCGCCGGGGTGAACGTGGTGCCCATCACTTCGCGTATCGAAACGGGGTTTGCCCTGCCCCCTATCGCTGATTTTGAAAAAGTGATCACGGCAAAAACAAAAGCCATCATCATCTGCAGCCCCAATAACCCTACCGGCTATCTCTACAGCCGCGAAGAAATGGAAGCCCTGAAGAAGATCTGTATAGAACATGATCTCTATCTCTTCAGTGATGAAGCCTACCGCGAATTTTGTTACGATGGTGAATATGTAAGTGCCATGCATTTAAAAGGACTGGAACAGCATGTCGTGCTGATGGATACGATCAGCAAACGATACAGCGCCTGTGGTGCGCGGCTCGGCGCTTTCGTCACAAAGAACAAAGCCGTTTATGACGCGGCCATGAAATTCGCACAGGCAAGATTGAGTCCGCCCGGGCTGGCACAGATCATGGGGGAAGCCGCGGTGGACCTGCCCGATTCTTATTTTGATGCGCCGAAAGCTGAATACCTGCGTCGCAGGAACCTGTTGGTAAAACGTTTGAATGCGATGCCCGGTGTTTTTTGTCCCAATCCTGGAGGCGCTTTTTACGCTATCGCCAAATTGCCGATCGATGATTGTGATAAATTCTGTCAATGGCTGCTCGAAGATTTCTCCTATAATAAACAAACCGTGATGCTGGCTCCTGCCACAGGTTTTTATGGTACCAGTGGTTTGGGAAAGACCGAGGTCCGCCTCGCGTATGTCCTCAACCTGGATGCATTGAATGCCGCGATGGATTGCCTGGAAAAAGCACTGGAAGCTTACCCTGGTAAAATAAAAACAGAGAAGGCCGCGGCCATGGCGAAATGATCCCCGTCCCTTCTTTTCCACTAGTTGCGCACAGGAGAACCATTAAATAGGCCCATCCCCTGCAGGGGCTTTATTTTCCGCGACTTTTAAGTTACCTTTTTACTATAAACTGACTTTTATGAAAAAAGCCCTGCTGCTTTGTTGCTGCACTCTATTGGCAGGAACAATGCTGTTCGCCCAGCAAATGGTGACAGGAAAAGTAATGGATGCCAATGGCATACCGCTGGTAGGTGTGTCAGTGAAATCCGTACAAACAAAAAAAGGTATTGTAACTGCCGCGGATGGTTCTTTCCGGCTTACTGTCAATGCGGGTGACCAACTGGAAATAAGTTCGGTTGGCTATATCACACAAATAGTACCCATAAGCAGCAGCCCGCTTACCATTACACTGTCCCTCTCCTTTGAAGAGCTCAACCAGGTGGTGCTGGTCGGTACCCGCCGTGCAGGCAGGGTGAAGACAGAAACAACCGCCCCGGTGGATGTTATTAATATAGGACAGGTCACTGCACCCACGGCGAGAATGGACCTTACCTCCATATTGAATTTCGCGGCTCCTTCTTTTAATTATAATAAACAAAGTGGCAGCGATGGCGCCGATCATATCGACCTGGCTACCCTCCGCGGGCTCGGCCCGGACCAGACATTGGTACTGGTGAATGGGAAACGCCGTCACCAGACCGCTTTTGTTGCCGTGTTCGGCACCCGGGGCCGCGGTAATTCCGGTACCGACCTGAATGCGTTTCCCGCCAGCGCTATCGACAGGGTGGAGATATTGCGGGACGGGGCTTCCGCGCAATATGGTTCGGATGCGATTGCCGGTGTCATCAACCTCATCCTGAAGAAAACGGTGAAGAAAGTAAGCGGCGCTATTGGTATCGCCGGGTATAATGATCCCAAATTCAATACGGCTTTTGGAGAAGACCTTTTCACCCAATACGAACATGACGGAAAGTTTGACGGCGTTTCTATCAGCGGTAATGTGAATTTCGGTTTGCCGATCGGGAAAAAAGGAGGATTCATCAATATCACGGCTGAAGGATTGTCCACCGGGAAAACATTTCGCCAGGCCCTCGATACTTCCGATTATTATACGAACGACAAGGCCATGTTCATCGATATCTACCGCCGCGGGAACGGTGATGGTAGCCTGGATATGATGGGAACATTTTATAACATGGAGATACCGGCCGGCGGGAAAACGAATTTCTACTCCTTCGGAGGTTACAATCATAAATCCTCCGATGCTTATGCCTTTACCCGGAATTTCTCCGCCAAACCTGAGCGGTTCCCCACCGATGATTCCTGGAACCTGGTACCCGTTCCGTCTATCATGAGAATGTCGAATGACGGCGAGATTTGGTATAGCCCGCATATACAAACAAAAGTGAACGACCTTGCTTTTACCGCCGGCTTGAATGGTAAATGCAAAAGCGACTGGAACTGGGATGCGAGCAATACGATCGGGAGAAATGATTTCCATTTTTATGGTGATAAGACATTCAATGCTTCCAAAGGCGCTTCGCAAACTCATTTTGATGATGGGGGATTTTCTTTTTTACAAAACACTACCAACCTGAATTTCAGTAAAGAGTTCTCAAAAAAATTCAACCTGGGTGTGGGAGCGGAATTCCGGTATGAGAACTATAAGATCTATTCCGGCGAGGAAGCTTCCTATAAAAATTATGACCCGGGAAAATTCTACGTGAACTCCAACGGTGATAATGTGTATGTAGCAGGCGGCGCGCAGGGATTTCCCGGTTACCAGCCCAATGATGTGGTGAATGCGCACCGGTCGGTATTCGGCGCCTATGGTGATGCTGAAATAGATATCACTCCTGAATGGCTGGTTGACCTGGCTGCCCGTTTGGAGAATTACAGCGATTTCGGTTTTACGCATAACTATAAACTGGCCACGCGTTACAAAGCCTCCAAAGATGTGAACCTGAGAGGATCGGTCAGTACAGGGTTCCGGGCTCCCTCACTCCAGCAGATAAATTTCAGTTCTACTTTTACCACCGTGCAGGCGGGTAATATCGCGGAAGTAAAGATCGCTCCCAATTATAGTTCGCTGGCAAAAGCCGCCGGTATCCCGGAATTAAACCAGGAAAAAAGCGTGAGCATCAGCCTGGGTTTTACCTGGAAGGCAACACCGGATTTTAATGTCACCATTGACGGGTATCGTACTACGATCAAAGACCGTGTGGTGCTGAGCGGCCAGTTCGATGGCAGCGATCCCGATCTGGATGCAGGGTTACGTGCGCAGATGGCAACGCTGGGTGTAAGCCTTGCGCAGTTTTTTGCGAACGCCGTGAATACACATAATACAGGATTGGATATCGTCCTTGATTACAATAAAAAAGTCAGGAAGAACAGGTATAAGGCTTTGTTCACCGGGAATTTTCAAACCATGAGCATCGATAAGATCAATATCCCGGCAAAACTTTCCGGTTCCGAGTTCCTGCGGCAAACATTCCTGAGCGACCGGGAACAAAAATTCATTTTGGCCTCTGCACCAAAAACAAAATTCGCCTTCAATTTTGAATACGGCTACAAGAAAATAACAGCGGGTACAAGGTTCACCTATTTTGGCGAAGTGGTCTTGCTCGGCTATGGAGAGGATGGATTGGGGATCAATCCAACTGTTCCGCTGGACAATGGCTCCGGGAATGTGCCTGATCGCTATAACTACGGAGGAAAATTAGTGAGTGACCTGTACCTCAGTTATGTGCTCCATAAAAATTTTACTGTGTATGCCGGGGCAGACAACCTCTTCAATGTACATCCCGATTTTGGAGTGGCCAAAGGGGCAAAGGACTGGGCCTATAACAATGAGACCGGTGGCCCCTGGGATGCCGTGCAGATGGGAGCTAATGGTCGAAGGTTATTCCTGCGGGTGGCTTTTAACTTCTGATACATTTGCCTGCTATACACCTGGCCTTCTCATTATTGGGAAGGCCTTTTTTATTATTTTGCCGGGAAGACGGGATTTTTTTTATCACTAAATTCCTTCTTACCGTCTTAGTACTTTGCCGGTAAGGCGGGAAGACGGGAAGTTTTTTATCATTAATTTCCTTCTTGCCGTCTTAGTAGTTTGCCGGGAAGACGGGAAGGCGGGAAGTTTTTTATCACTAAATTCCTTCTTACCGTCTTACCGCCTTACCGGCAATTTTAAAACCGCCTGTCTTAAATTTAACTATGCAGATCGTCAACAGTGAATTGCCCGATATACCTCTTATGATGGAGTTCTATGACCTGGCAAGGGAATACCAGAAAGCCAATTCGTTGCACCACTGGTTATCTTTTGACAAGGAACTCCTTGAAAAAGAGATCGCCGAAAAAAGACAATGGAAGATCATGGAGGACGGGACCGTCGCCTGTATTTTTATGATCGCTTACCAGGACCCCTTTATCTGGGGAGAAAAAGATAAAGACCCTTCTGTCTATATACATCGTATCGTAACACACCCCGACTGGAGGGGCAGGAATTATACCGGCGCCATCATTCAATGGGCCAAAGAACATGCAAAAGCCCTTGGAAAAAAATTCATCCGTATGGATACCTGGGGTGATAATCCCAAACTGATTGATTACTATACCCGGTGCGGTTTTAATTTTCTCCGGATCATTACCCCGGAAGAAACAAAGGACCTGCCGGCGCATTACAGTTGTATCTCGTTAAGTTTGTTCGAGATACCGGTGGAGTAGTAGGCGGCTGATTGCTATGATTTTTAAGATCTATTAAGATATCTCAGCGCTGATCATAATCATCATAGTTGTCTGCGTGCTAACCCCTGTGTTCCATTTTGATCCCTTTTATTTTTTCCGCTAATAAACCGGGCAGGAAAGCCTGGTCGAGTTCAGCAAATTTTACAGGCGCTTCCGGTTCCATGCCGAATTCATTTACGATCAATCTCCACCAGCCGACATTTTTCCATTTCCCTAATTTGTACCCCACTTTTTCATAGGTGGCAAAATATTCAAAGCCGGAACTTTCATGAAAGGCCACGCTCTTATCATTGGGCAGGTTGATGACGGCGTACACATTCCGGAAACCCTGGCGTTTCAATATCTCAAACAAGGCTGTATATAAAGCCCGCGCGATACCGGTACGCTGGAAATCATCATGGATATAAACGGAGCTTTCAGTGCACCATTGATAAGCTGTCCGTTCCCGGTAACGGGTGGCATAAGCATAGCCTGCGATCATTCCATCCACTTCGCAAACCAGCCAGGGCCAGTTCTGTAAATAAGTACTGATCCGCTCCGCGAATGCTTCCCGGGTGGGTGTTTCCGTTTCAAAAGTAAAAGAGGTCGACTCAATATAAGGGGCATAAATAGCAAGTATTCCCGGGGCATCTTTTTCCGTGGCCAGGCGGAGATGAATCATATAATTTTAATTAATAATGTTTTTGTTTCCAGGCAAATCCTGCCCCAAACGAACTTACGTTATCAAAATTGATAATTATTTTTGAATAAATCCGCGTTCTTCTTAGTCTTTCCTCCCATAACTAATCTGAGTGCTTTAAGGTTGTTGCCGGGAGTTTGTAACTAATGACTGAAAAGCATCGTATGCGTGTCTGAAGTAAATCCAAGAGTAAACCATGTGTCATCCATGTACTATCCATGTATGGCTAAGGCGGGGAATACATGTTTGACACATGGTTAGTACATGGTTGATACATGGTTGATGAAAATTGGTCCCGGGGAGTCCACAGATAATTTATTGATTTTCAGCAAAACACTGTGCCGATCAGTGCCGATCAGTGCCGATCAGTGCCGATTAGTGCCGATCAGTGCCGATCAGTGCCGATCAGTGCCGATTAGTGCCTTTTAGTGCCGATCAGTGCCGATCAGTGCCGATTGTGAACCCTGGGGGTATCCCGCCATCGTATGTTTGGAATGAATTTCGGCACGGGAGCTTCATCTAAGCAGGACCGGAGAGATGACTGGCCCGGCTTCCTTCCGTGTCGCGGTTCATTAACAATTTCTATTCATTATTAAAATTTTTACAATGTCAAAGATCAATGATAACCTGCTTGTAAAAGGTGCAAGAGGTAACCTGGGTAAACAATTTGTTTACAAAAAAAGAGGAAAGAACACCCATATTGCAAAGATGCCTACGATCAACGAGAACCTGGTACCGACCACCCGGCAGGTGGAGGTCCGCGATCTTTTTGCCGCGGCCTCTCTCTACGCAAAAGGGGCGATGTCTTCCGTGGAATTGAAAAAGGAATATGCAAAAAAAGCGGCCAAAGGCCAAACGGCCTTCAACGTCGCTTTCCGCGACTACCTGAAAGCGCCGGTAGTCCGGTCCATTAACACGGAAAACTATGATGGTAGCCCCGGTTCCGTCATCGATGTCATTGCAAGGGATGATTTCAGGGTTGCAGCCGTGAAGGTCAGCATCCGCGATATGACCGGTGTGCTGATCGAAGAAGGGGAAGCTATCCTGAACCCGATCGACCGTAATAAGTGGAGCTATGAAACGGTACTGACGAATGCTTCACCGGCCGGGTGTACAGTGAGCGCTACTGCACTGGACCTTCCGGGTAACAAAGGAGTACTTGAAGTGATGGTGTAAATAGTCCGGGATCTGTAGTTCAATAATTCCCCTGGTGTAAAAACCGGGGGAATTATTACAAATAAAAAGGCTCGTGGGGTAATAGGGAAGACGCGTGTCAGAAGAAATATGACCCGGCATACCAGGCTTTTTGCCGGCTACTTTAGATTCATTTAGATATTGCCATATCCGACGGGTCTCCTATCTAAAGACAGGAGAAAATAAGACAAAATTTGATTTCAAGCTTTAGCTTGAAATAGCTATTTTTGCCGCCGCATTTGCGGGGGTAGCTCAGCTGGTTAGAGCATCGGATTCATAACCCGAAGGTCGGCAGTTCAAGTCTGCTCTCCCGTACTAAGCTCAAGTCTTTTATAATGAAGGATTTGGGCTTTTTTATTGTCCTCTACTCATGTGTAGTATTCTTTCACAGCTACCAAAATAGCTACCAATATGCTACGCAATGATAAAGCTACCTAATAACTGTAGTTGCAGTAGGCTTTCAGTCTATCCTAAGAACTGGCAAACAAGGAAGGCAAAAACCAATATTAAGTGGTATATCAAGTACAGGTTTTATGACCCTAGTTATGTTACTCCAAAACAGGTAATGGTGAAGGGTATGAATCATTTCAGGACTCTTTCTGAAAGGCAGGAGGCAACCCAAAAGGCCCTTACTAATGAAATGGACAAGCTGACAAAGGATGGGTTTAACCCCTTTTTAAAAGGCTCAAAAGTCTATTACTGTCGACAGGAACAAAGGCCAGTTTTGAAGAGAAGACAACTGGAAATTGATGTATTGTAGCCTCTGTAAGTAATCCGTACCCTACTTTCCCCTTTTCAATATGAAAGAAAAAATAGTCCACAATCAATACAATGATAATAAGAGTATTCTTGTTGTTTTTGCAACAGGGAAGATAATAAGAGTTTTTGTGCCCTTTAAAGTTATATGTATTGAAATAACAGGAGATATAAAACTTGGAAACCTTATGTATGTAGAAGAAATTTTAAGCAATGAAAAAGATCAATTAATATATTTCATAAAAGGGAGGTATTATTTTTATTTCTATTTCAAAGTAGCAATAGTTAACTAATTATTTAAATCTTTTCAAAACCAAGTTAATTTCCTCGCTTCTTAAGATATCCTCTAATAAATAACTTGGAGTGATCGCAGCAATGCCCAAATTAGAGATTGCTACAGGAATATCTGCATCCGCTTTGATAATTCTTATGGGATCAATTGTGTTAAAATAGCCATTCATAATACCAATCAATTTCAAATGGTCATTAGGTAATCGAATAAATACAGGAGAGCCACTGTTGCCTCCAAATGTAAAGGATTCTATAAGTATCAGCTCTCTCTTGAATCCTACAAAATTTATCCGCTCATTAGTTACTAGAGCAATATGCCCAAATCTCATAATGGGATAATTTTTTCTCTCTCCCAAGTATGGAGTAAATAATCCTGTGAATAGAATTTCATTTCCAACTTGTATGTTTTTGAAATTCTCCCTATTTATCATGGTTTCTGGGGATAAGAATTTGAAATCATAGTCACCCATTTTGGCTCCTGGCCAAATAAATAACGCAATATCAACAGTTGAATCCTTGCTAATGAATAAATTTTTTGATTTACCAAAACTTGTCAAAGGACAATATATAAACCTTGAAGAATCATGTGTATTTAATCGTACATGAATGTCTTTTCTAAAAGTACTATCTGGATTTAATAAAACATGTTTTGCAGTAGCAAGGAAAACTAAAGACTTTGAGGTATCAGTAGGCAATGGGATTGATACAAAAAAACCTGTCCCTAAAGGGCGTTGACCTTCAGCTGAAGAGGAGTAAATAAAAGCGATTACACTTGAAGGTGTAGAGGATTGGCAAAAACTTACATAATTTAAAAATGTAAATAATGTCAGAATAAGTAGTTTTTTCATTTTTCGATCCTTATTTATTTTTTAAGGCTATCACTTATTTATTATTATTAATCAGGGAATAAGGTATCCAGTCTTTGGGGCTTTGCTAAAAAATACTTGCCAGATACCCAATCACAAAGCTTACCCTGCTGTATCCGTCATGGTTTTGCTACCCTTCCCAGATCTGGATTCCACTGCTACTGTGTCTGCTTCGCATGCACCGCAGCTCCAACAAGTCATTGCCACCTGCGGGCAATTAGAGGCACTGGCACAAAACCTAAGCTGTAGTTATGTTGGCACAATGCCATGCTTATGTAAACATACCACACATAACAAGCCACGTTGAGGTCATGCTTTCACCTTTCAGGTTTCCAGCATTCCCCCCTCTAATTACTGTGGCTATAGGTGGCTAAACATATCGTCGCTAATTATAGTTTAAAAGGGCAAATCATCAGTAATTCTAAATCTTCTTTGAATTCCCTTATCACTATATGTTTCACATTCCTTCTTAAGATATGTCTCAACATCTAGTCTTTTAGACGAATCAATTCCCCCCATTAAGTTCATATAGATTTTATTAACCGTAGAATCTTTAGTTCTATAATAATAATAATCCAAGAGGGTACTTAAAAACAATTCTTTCGCTTCTGTTGTTTTCAAATTATCACCAATTACAGATAAGCACTCGAAATTATAGAATGCTCTTAATTTGCTTGTATCCTGCTCGTTCCTAAGATAGTGAAGTATATAAAAAACTATTGTTTCTACATCCCCATCATTTAATTTTCCAATATAACCGCTAAATAATTTGAAATGGTAAATTGCTAATTCCTGAGTATCAGTTTCAAATATTTTTAAAAGTTGACCCAGTTTTTCCAAAATAACGTCCTCATGTACATATTTTAATAACTTATGGATATAGTGAATCTGGTCTTGTATATAATCATCATATGTAATTAATGTATTCAATAGTCTAGCTTTTTCAGGAGCACTTAATTTCTCAATAAGTTTATCGAATATGTATATTGAATTAGAATCATTAAGTATTTTTTGAATTACGTCTTTTGCACTATATCCATATAACAATAAATAATTGTCTCGTATTTCTTTTATGATAATGTTCAACAAGCTAAAAGAAACACTCGCAGTTTCAAAATCAAATGAATCCTTTTTTCTTAACTCCCGGCCAGGATGGATTAGATTTCTATAATCTCTTATTACTGAAGATAAATCCTTAGATTTCTTGGAAATTAATTTTACATCTTCAGCCAAATCTATGAGTTCACCTAGGGCAAGTTTTAGTATTTGGGATGATGTATACCCTTTTGGAGGCTTATTAGATAAAAACTCCATTAAAAGGGTTTCAATTAGACTACCTGATAATACTAATATTGATTTAGAAAGTTTATTTTTTACTAACGACTCTAATTCAAGATAATCTCTTTCGAGAATAGCTTTAAATTTATCATCATGTAAAAAGTCAAATTTTTCCACCTGTAGTTGTTTTAACAAGATGCAATATTTAAATGCCTACTAAAATATACCTTTAATATCAATTTATTAGCCCCCCTTCCCAAATTCCCTTTTATAAAAAGAAGGAAACTGATTTCCATCCAATTTAATGGTTGACTTGAGCCCAAAGTCTTTAATTGGAATATCATTTAATATTTTCAAGGAGTTATGCTGAATTTTCTTTACTGCATTATCGACCTCTGTCCAAGAAGTGGCAGGTTTCTTTTGAGACGGTTTCTCCAAAAAAAACCACTGAAAAGCAAATTTTTTGCATAAGCTAGTAAACTGATTAGCATAGCAGAATATCTGGTATCTTAGATAATTTTACTCTAATGATTGGATTATTTCTTATAATCATTTTTAACTTAACCGCTGCAGTATAAAAGGCTCTTCATGAGTCTTTTTTCATAAAAAAAAGCAGGCGGTTCGGTGCCTGCTTTGGATAGAAAAAAGTTGTACGGTTAGTACAACGAATAAATGTACTTGCCCGTGCAGTTACCGGTAGCTGCCCAGTCCCTTGTTCCCCCGGTGGAGATACAATAGATCTCGGTGTAACCATCCGCTACGTTCACGGTGAAAGAACCATAAGGAGACAGTGTACCGCGATAATAACCATCCACGTACACCTTTACATACAGCCCTGAATAGTTATCAAAATAAACGCTGCAGGTGCCCCTTGGTTTTGCTTCCGGCTTATCCGTTGTCGGCTCTTCCCCTTTGATATTGGGATTGGCCCCCCGGTTGAAATCAACGACCCTAGCCTCCAGTTTTACCTTGACATCTTTCTGGGCGGAAGCAGTGGTAGAAAAAGCAAGCATCAGGCAGCCTGCCACAAAAATGCTAAGAATTGTTTTTTTCATGTTGTTTGATTTTTTGATTTTAAGTTGTTTGATGTTGGCTATTTATTTAATGTCTTTTTTTTTGTAAAAGATACAGTAATTTTTAAAAGCAATCTACATTGAATTCCCCCGGTTACCCATACCCCCGGGACGGTATTTATCAATGTTTTGATTTCATGGATAGCCGGATCAGGTTCCAGTTGGCCACCGATTTATTGAAGCCCCGGGTACCTTCCGCGTTACCAAGATTGAGCAGGTCCCCAAGCGGGCTTCCTACTCCGCGCGGCGCGGCCCTCACTCCTTCCTGCGAGAATACCATGGCATAATTGGTAATGGGCTCGTCCGAAGCCAGGAGGTAATAATTATCGGTACCAACCGGTTCTGAAACATCCCCCTCGAAAAGGAAAACATTATTGACCAGGGCAAAATCCTGGAACTTGGGAAACTGGTTGGCGACATTACCGGCATCGGCATCGGGATAACACAAGACCATATTACCGTCCTTGTCGATCAGGAAAACATATACATAACGCTTTGTCCTGTTGGCGCCGGTATATCCCTTTTCCGCCACGAGGTTAAAGGCGACCTTGTCCCCTACCCTGTATTCATTGCTGACGATCGGTATATTAGTTGCCTTGTTCACGATCTCGAGATGAAAGGGGAAACTCTTATCACCTTCCTTCGGACCCGTTAGCTGTTGCCAGCCCCGGATCTTGGAAAGACGCATGGCGTATTCATATAAATTATCGGCAACGGAGGCTGTGGCAGTATTGCTGTTATCCAGCGCAAAACTTTTTGTTTGTACGGGCATGGACTCAAGACTGTCCCGCGAAGAGGTCTGTGCCCGGCGAAGCCCGTAAGCAGGTTGCCCTTCCTCATTGATGGTACCGTATAGAATATAATGGGCATCCGCAGCGTCATTGGTCAGCACCATGCTTTTATTGAGTTTCAGTTTCTCCCGGATCCCATCCGCCAGTTCCCGCGAAGGAGGCATTTCAAAATAAAAAGAAGAATCCTGTTTGCAGAGTTTTAAGATCGCCGCGGCTGTCAGGGGTGAAGGAGCAGGCACTTCTTTCCCGTCCACGTTCACATGATAGTTCTTACCGTCGTAATAAACAGTTGTATAAGGGTCCGCCTTTTCCAGGTTATTGATCCATTTTATTTTTGTTGATTGCCTGAGTTCCTTATTGAGAGCCGCCAGTTTGGCGATATCTGTGGCAGACATATTACCCGCAGGAACGAATATCTTCAGCAATGGTGCCGAAGAAGAGACCCAGTTGGTCACTTCCAGCAATTCGCCGGCCTTGAGGTCCTTGATATTACCTTTTATAACGGAAGCAATGGAACGGTTCACACTGATGACCGAATCGATCCGCAGTTTCACCAGGGTATCTTTATTACTGAACTTCACCAGTTCATTTTCCTTGTACAGGCCCAGTGCAAAACCACCCTGCAGGATCACTTTACCATTTTCGGTCCCTGCCACCGCGATCAGCGATTTGTCGGGGAGGGTTCCTTTTGCCAGGCCAAACAGGGTCTGTTGTTGCCTTTCGCCGCTGCCACCCAGTACCGGCTCCTGTTTTTTACCATTGCTTTTCAGGATCGCCCTGATACTGGTAAAAAGATTGATGGCGGAAGCATTCACCGATTGCTGCTCGAGCGCCTGGGTAAAGGCGATGGTAAATGCGCCATGTGGTATATTGTTCTCGTCCCTCTGTTCCTGCGCGAATTCATTGTCCTGCGCCGCCGACATGATCAGGAAGGTACCTTCTTTCCTTGTTTCGGGAGGCGTAGGATCCGAAGGGTCCTTCGCATCGTATTTCGCGTCCTCGATGAACCTGAATTTACCGGGATTGTTCGGGCCCCTGGATAATGAACCACTGTGACAACAATCCATGATCACGGTAAGTTTTACTCCTTTATCAATAAAACTATTGAAGATCGCTGCCAGTTCTTTATCACGGATGTCTTCTACGCCGGGTTTCCAGGTATCACTGGGCACCATGGACTCGTCCTTTTTATCGGCTTCTTTCGCAAGACTGTTGGGCACCTGGCTTCCATGTCCCGCATAATAAATAAGTGCAATATCATTGGGTTTGCTCTTAACAAGCAGGTCATTCATTTTTGCCAGTATGCTTACCCTGGTAGCCGCGTCATTATATAAAGTATCCACCTTGTTCCCAGCGAACTGGAACTTGGAAACCACGATCGACTGGATGGAACGGGCATCGTTCACACAACCATCCAGGTTACGGAAAATAGACCTGCCTGTCCCGGTTGGTTTATACGAAAGAGGCGCTTCGTATTTATCAATGGCAATGATCAGGGCTCTTTTTTCCTGCGCCGTGCTCATTAAGGTGGCTGTCAGTGCCAGGAAGATCGAAAATACCCGCTTGTTCATAATTTTAGTTTTGAGGTGGTGGTTTATACGTTTACAATATTACAGACAAGTAAGATAAGGGTATATACCCATTAGAAGGTATATTTAAAATTGACATGTGTTCCTTTGGAATTCGCTGCCAGTAAGGCCTGGGGCTGTTTTATACTTGATTGTGTACAGTATCCTGCGATCAGAACCCATAGGATTCTTTCAATACCTCTTTGTATTCCAGGGGCAGCCCCGGGTGGCGATACGCTTTTTCCGCGACCGATTTTGCGTTTACCGTATCACCTGCCTGCGTGTAGCAGATCATCTGCATCAGGTAAAGCCAGTATTCCTTGTCTTTGTCGATCGGCCGGAACCTGAACAAGGATAAGCGAGTATTTATTTTCCTGAATTGAGCCGCTTCAAAAGAAGAGGAATAGTCCAGCAGCCAGCCGGCCAGGTCATCAATAGCCACCGGTTTTTTTGTATCCTCCAGGTATTGTACCAGCAGGTCAGCGGCCTTATCCATATCCTTGTCAACAAAAACGGCTGTTCTGAAAGCGAGGTCCTTGACGGCATAATTCTCTTTCTTCGGATCAAACTTCTTAATCAATAATTTAAATGAATCCAGGTTGTCACTGCTTCTTGTATAAACGGTGACCGCCTGCCGGAATAATTTTTTGTAAAGGACGGCCGTTGTCCTGTCTGCATCCCAACCCATCAATTGCCCGATCTTCGCTTTATTGCTGTGCAGGTAACTTAATTGTTTATCATTGAGCTCGTCCGTGTACATCAGTACGGTACCTGCGATATCCTTATTGCCCAGTATATCGGGCTTACTGCGCAGGTAGGCCCGCAGGATATCTTTTTTATCGTCATCTTCCAGTTTATCAGCCTGGGCGGCCCATACATTGAAATCAGCATCGGAGAGCTTAAGCTTTGCGGCTTTATCTTTTAATATGAAATATTGCCTGGAAGGGTCGAGCGCATCCTGGCCCAACGCGATAAATTCATCCGCCTCCATGGCCCCGATCGACTTGTGTACCAGTTTTCCTTCAGGAGAAAAGAATAACAGGGTGGGATAAGAGCTGATGCCAAACTCTTCAGCAATGTTCACGCCTTCTCCTGCTTCCATATCAAACTTGACATTAATGAAATTGTCATTGAAGTACGCAGCTACCTTTTCATCTGTATAGACCTTCTTTTCGAGGTATTTGCAGGGGCCGCACCAGGTGGCGTACGCATCCAGGAAGATCATCTTTTTTTCCAGGGCGGCTTTTGCCTTGATCTGTGTCCAGGAAAGGTTAGTTACAAATTTTATTTCCCCAGCGATGGCATGAAAGGAAAGGAAGAGGACGAGTACGAGGCCGGTTAATTTTTTCATACGGTTCCATTTTAGTTAGTGATGATTTTACTCACTAACAGATGCTGCTGCCCTATTTATACACGAGGAAGGCTTGTTAAAGAATAGGTAAGCAATTGTTTTTCCAAAACAGCCGGTCCATAACGCTTCTTTGCCTGTGGTTAGTATTCTCCCGGTCGATTATCACGCGATATACTCATTTATAGGTATAGGAAGAGCTTCGCTGTCATCTTACCTTCCCCGATACAGCAAAGCGGGTGGGCGGAATAAATACCCGCTTGCACGGATAGATCCGGCGCCCGTCTGTCTTACCTTGGCATGAGCATACCATTTATTTTTTTAAACAACTTTTCTTAAACCTGAAAAATCAAACAACAATGAACAAGATCAAAATGTTGCTGCTGGGCTCTATGCTGGTTGTTACCGGCTTTGCTTTCGGCCAGGCAGAAAAAACAGTATCCCCCATCAAGGCGGGCACTACCCTGACAGATGCTGACATCGGTTTCCTGAGTATGGTATCCAATGCCGACCTCAGTGGTAATCGCGGTGGTGGACCGGTTTCGGCCACTATCGGCAATGTGAAGTATAATTCCGGGCAGACGCTGTCCTCCGCTGACGCGAAACTCATCAACAAAGCGATCAAGAGTTTCCAGAAGACCTACAAGGCACCGGATGCTTCCCGTGCCGGTCTTTGTTACTATTGGTATTACTATTGTGACGGGTACGGCTATTGCTACTGGTATAAATACTGGTACTATTGCTGATCATCACATTGATTTTTTGAAAGCCGGTTCCCAGGAACCGGCTTTTTTATGTGTCAACGTTTCCTGATTAAAATGCCCGGGATGGTGTCCTTGCCTGGAGGAAGCTTAGCCCTTCCTGTTATTTTTCCGTGCTTCGGGGGGAAAGTATTTTTTAAGCAGGGCCTTGAATTCCGGTGTGTCCCGGAGTAACGAAAGGTCATTATCGCTGGTCAGCATGAAATAATTACCAAAGCCGAGTTGCAGGGCTTTCTCCAGGCTTTGCAGGGCTGCTGTCTTATCTTTTTTCAGCGCTTTGTAACAGGCATGATGATACCAGGTGAATACATCATACTCTTTATAATGGAACATGCGGGGGAACACATAATCAAAGGCGGCCTTGTTATTGAAAAGTGCCGAATCGCGGATACAACTGTACAGGATCGAAGTATAGCCCAGGTACTGGAGATCGAACTGGAAGGACCTGCTCCTGAAATCCTGGTAGAGCGATTTATCGGAGATCGTATACTTCTTCCCGAAATACAATTCAAGATGGGTGACAAAAGCTTCCGTAAAGGAAGGGCTGTAATCAACGCATTTGGCAAAGCCGGTAATAGCTTTACGGTAGTCCCCGTTCACCGCGTCGATCGTCGCCAGGTTGAAATAGGGAAAAGCATTCAGGCTATCCGCCGCCAGGGCCAGGTTAAAATAATGCCGTGCGGAATCGATACGGTTGTTGACAAAATAAATATGCCCGAGATTATTATTGGTCACATCCACCCCGTTGGCTAATTCCTGGGTGCGGTGATAATAATAAACGGCGCTGTCAAGGTTGCCCGTTTGTGAATAAAAGATACCCAGGTTAAAGAAACCGTTCAGTTTATCCAGCGAGTCAGTGATAAACCTGGCGCAGGCCAATGCTTTGTTGAATTTGCCCCCTTTGAAATAAACATCAAACAACTGGTTATAAAGAAAAAGCGTGCCGGGACGTTCAACGATCAGTTTTTTATAGAGCTCTTCTGATTTATCGAACTGTTTTAGCTTTTTATATAACAAGGCCATCGAATACTTGGAATAGAAATCATTGGGCCGCAGGTCCAGGTATTTCTGGAACTCGGCAAAAGCCTTATCATATTCATAGATGAAAAAATAACGGGTACCCAGGGCCGATACCGTATAGGCTGCATTGGGTTCCAGTCTTTCGGATTCCTCCAAAAGAGAAATGGATCGCTCCACATCGGGTTGGAGTCCGATATTATATTCCGACTCTGTCAATGCCCATGTCAGCGCCATGGCATCCATGAATAATTTCCGGGCCTTGAGATTGGGATACATATAATGCTGTTCTCCCAGCAGGTGAAGGCAACTGTCGAGTTCCGCCGCGGCAAAATAACATTCATCCCGGGTGGAGTAACTGGTCTGGTCCTTCAGCAACGGGGATACGATCGAGTCAAAACGCTCGTTGAGTGCCGCGGCAAGATTTCTCCGCATCAGCGGCGCCAGCTCGTTATCAGGGTATCGTTTCACAAAATCACGGTAGTCTTTCAATGCATTGGTATCCTTTGGCAGGATCAGTCTTTTATCGGCAATATTCTTTTTATAAGAGTAATAGACCTTCCTGCCTGCATCATCGAGTGTATCAAGGTATTTTTCTTCTGTTCCTTTGGCATTGACCGGCGGCAGGTTGGGCCGCTGTTTTGCTTTTTGCTCTTTGAGCGCGGCGAGAATGGCAGGATTCACCGCCACTACTTTTTTGGTAGGGTCCCCGGTGATAGAGGGAAGCTGTTTGCTGTCGCTGTATTTCGCGACATTGATCTGGAGATAGATCTGTAATTCGGCCATCGTGATCACCCCGTTATTATCCATATCGGCAAGCCCTTTCAATCCCTCTTCCAGTTGCAGGGAGAACAAGCCCCTCCCGCCTCCCCACTCTGCACTTTCCAGGGATAATTGGTTGGGCTGGCAGGAAAGGATCTTGAATTCCTTACCCCAGGAAGCCGCCAGTGCAAACCCTGTCTGCTCCACTCCTTTTATTCCTCCTTTCAAATTACCGGAATGACAGGCGTCTACGATAAAGATCATTTCGATACCATTCTCCGCGAGGGGTGATAAATATCTTTTCAGTTCAAATACTTCGAGCACATCGTGTTTCATTCCGAAATAACCGCCATCGGGACTGTTGTATAATAATAGCAGGCCATTCTCGACCTGTGTTTTTACTTCCATATCACCGTGACCCGCAAAAAAGAAATAGACCCTGTCACCCGGTTTTGCTTTCTCGATCAGAATAGAGATGGCATCCGCGATATTGTTACGGGTGGCATTCTCATTGATGAATGTTTCAATATTTGATTTGGGTGTCTTTCCCCCGGCGTCGCTCAACAGGAAACTCTCGAATGCCTGCGCATCCTTATCAGCGTACTGCAGGTCGGAGACCTGTTTGTAATCGCTGATCCCGATGATGATCGCGTAGGTATTGCCTGGCGCCCGGGCAGAATCCTTACTGGTAAGGGGCTTCAGGCTTCTTTCGCCGGGTGGCTGGGCGCTGGCTGCAGCCATCAACCCCGCCATGAACAATAATATACAGGCCTGCTTTAGTATCATTACAGGTGAACTTATTTTGTTATTTGACTTTTAAAGATAAGACTGTTTAGGCTCCGGCAAATACCGGTTGGTGGGTATTTCAGAACTGTCTTTATAGTGATACCTTTCGGGAAATACCTGCGATGTCAATCAAAAATATTAAAGCGCCGCTCTTAATTTTATCCATTGCCTGCATGCTGGGTCTCAATTCCTATGCAAACGGTGGCATTGGGCGCGGAATTACATTGGTCCTTCCGGCGGATCAATTCCCGGCATCCTTAAAAAAATACAATGCCACTAAAATTTACCTCCTCTACTGGGCCGGCAGTACAGAAGCTTTCAAATACAATGATTTTGAAGGTCCTTTTCACCGGGGAGATACGATCACCAATTTCAAAAAATTCTCCGAAGCTGCAGGGAATAACCTGACCGGTTACCGGCTTATCTATGAAAGGAATAACAGCATTGACAGCGTATGGCAACTGGACCTGAAGTACAGGACTACCTATAAAGCCTATGATCTCGATAACGACCTGTTGCACATTTTTTCATATGACTCCACAATGAAAAAGACCGATGAGTTTGTTTTCGATTATGGTCAGAAGATCGATGCCATGAGCCATACCCGCGGCCGGTCGGATAAAGGAGGGATCAAGCTGGAGTGGTTGATGCGGCAGTACCAATTCTATAGTTCCTACGACCGTAATAATTATGCCCAGGCCTCTGTATGGATACTTTCAATCGGGATCGATGATTATGGGGCGCAGAAATACCGAACCTGTAAAAGCGATGCCCGCTCCTATACTGAATTCTTCAAAAAACAATTTCGCGGTTCGGTGCATGAATATACACTGCTTGACAAAGACGCCACAAGATCGGCCATCCTGGCCGCGCTGAAGGATATTGCCCGGCAATCTTCTTTCAATGATTATTTTATTTTTAATTTCAGCGGCTGCAGTAACCTGATCAAAAATAGTCCGGCTGACGGAACGCATTTTTTCCCCTATGATGTCGTTGTAACCAACCAGGCAGCGGAAGGTGCCGGGATCAAGAACAGGGATGCCCGCGACACAACAGGTGTTTACAGGAATTGCATCTCGCTCAGGACCCTGCAGGAATACATACAGGCCATTCCCGCCAACAACCAGCTATTCATTTCCGAGGCGGGTCCCAGCGGGGAATTTAAAACGGAGTTTATAAAGATCCTGATGCAGAATTCCCCGGAAGTGGCGAGTATCCTCAACAAGAACAGGATCATTATTGTGCCGAATGGTTTTGGATTGGATGGGGTTTACTGCCAGGGGAACGCCATACAAAAGGGCCCGATCAATTATTATATCACGTCATTGGACTCTGCCAATATTTATGATCTTTTCAAAGAGGATTATAAAGCGAACCAGGTCGCTTACCGGATAAAGAACAAGGCCTGGAACTGCAATTCCAGTGGACTGGAGTATTTTGATATCTTTTTTGAAAAGAAATTTCTAAAAGATTATAAGGACATCTTCGAAGATGCGGAGGGCGGGACAAGGGGATTGAAACCTAAATCCACCGAATTAAAAAAAACAGCCAACCTCCAGGGCAAACAATATGCACTGGTTGTAGGAACGGACAACTATACTGGCGGATGGAAAAAATTGCCCAATGCCATCAATGATGCAAGGGCTATCCGGGATGAGTTAGTGCAGGACTACGGTTTCGAGGTGCAGCTCCTGGAAGATAAACCCATGGATACGATCTACAAGGCGATCGGGGAATATTACCACAACCTGCAGCCTGCTGACCAGCTTATCATTTATTTCGCCGGGCATGGCGATATGGAGAGGGAGTTCATGGATGATGGTTTCATTGTTTGCAGCGATTCAAAGGCCCGGGAAAATGACCTGACGAGGAATAGCTATATACAATATGTCAAGCTACAGAAAATGATCAACAAGATCCCCGCGAGACAGATCCTCCTGATGCTCGATGTTTGTCACGGAGGTACCTTCAACCAGAAAAGAAGCGATCCTGTCAAAACGATAACCAACCGGAATATTCTCCAGTTCCTGGTTGACCAGTCTCAGTTCACCTGCCGGAAATTCTTATCTTCTGTCGGAACAGACGAGGCTTTTGATGGTAAACCGGGGGACCACTCGCCTTTTGCCAACCTCCTGTTACAGGTATTGAGGGCAAGGGGCGATAATTCAAATGGTATCGTTACTTTATCCAATATTTTCTCTGTCTTACAGACAGCAAGTATGAATGAAACGGCTACCCTGAAGATATCCCCCCAACGGGATGGTTTTGGAAAGGATAACCCGGAAAGCGATTTTATTTTGATACCGGTGGAAAAACCCACGGCGAAAAAATGATCATAATTACCCGGAGGACGGTATTGAAAGAGCCGTTTTAAAGTGTAATTTTTCGGAAAGTTTCCCGATGCTCCGGCACAAAACTTATTGGTGTTTCCTTTGGTGCTTATTAAGCAACATTACAGTTGCGATAGCACAGGAACCTGAGCTTGTCCTGCCTACTGGTCATACAGAGATCGTAAGGACCGCCCGTTTCAGCCCCGATGGAAAATATGTACTGACAGGAGGCGCCGATAAAACGGTGAATGTATGGGAAACAGTTTCCGGCAAAAAGATACAGAGCCTTGGGGGCAACAGCAGCGATCTCAGTTATGCTTTTTTCAGTAACGATGGAAGGTATATTGCCGCGGGTACCGATTCTACGGTTATCATCTGGTCCGTGCCGGCCTATACCCCCGCAGGCCGGTTCAACCTCGTAAAAAAAACCTTATTCACCCCCGACAGTAAAAAACTTTTCCTTCTGGGATTTGACGGGAAGGTCCGGCAACTCAGCCTTTCGTCAATGGTAAAAGAATTTGAATACCCCGATAATATTATTTATCCAACAGGAACGGACCGTAATACTATACGAGAAGCTGTCAGCCCTGACAGCCGGATGTTCTGCGGTGCCGCGGAAACATCTTTTTCCATCCGGGATACCAAAACGGGTAAACTTATCTGTAAAAAAACATTGAAAGGGAAAATAAAAGCCTGTGTTTTCTCCAACGATGGGAAATACCTTATCACCGTTACCGATAATGGTATCCAGCAAACCGACCTGCAAAATAAATTCGCCCTGCATGACCTGAGTGAGACAGGGATCGAGTCGGCTTTCCTGAGTAATAACAACAGGTTCCTGCTCGCCGCCAGCGGTAGCATGGATGATTTCAGCATACTCTGGGACCTGAAAAAATACAAGGTCCTGTTCCGGTCTGATACCCTGCTTTCAGTGAACGATACCTTCCAGGTGATGGGTCCCGACAGTAATTATATTGACACTACGGGTTCTCTTCCTTATAATTTTCCCCGGATGTTAACGGCTAAGCCGCTAAAGGTCAGTGATGACGGCCGGTTCATTCAATCATCGAAACTGCTTTGGAACACGACTGACCCCCGTACCAGTTATGAAATGGCAGATGAAAGCATCCGCAGTTCGGATATCAGCAGTAACGGGAAATATGCGCTGGTCCAGGAATGGGACGGAAGGGTCGGGCTATGGGATATCGCGGGAAAAAAGATCATTCAAAGATACCGGACCCGCGCGGACAACATAAGACGGGTGGCGATCAGCCCCGATGGCCGGCAATTCATCATGACCAGTTTTAGCAGGAATGCTAAAATAATTGATATCGGCAGCGGCAAAACGGTCCATGTCCTGAAAGGACACCGCGACATGATCGCCTATGCGGCATTCAGCAAAGATGGAAAAACGGTACTGACCAATTCCTATGACTCCACCGCTAAGCTTTGGGATGCGGCGACCGGTAACCTGCTGCAGGATCTTCCCGGCCAGTTTCCTGAAACCAATCCTGCTTATTTTGATATGAGCGGGAAACTGGTGCTCAGCAAGGTCAACATGGATACCATGGTCGTCATGGATCCCCTGACCATGGCGGAACGGGATACAGTTGTTGCCCGGCTGGTCGCCGACTGGGAAGATCTTCCCAATGAAAGAAGTTTTTCCGGGAGGTATGAGCTGACGACAAGCATTTCGGGAATGCTCCAACTTTTGGATACGCTTCAGCAGCATGCATTACCCCCCGATCGTTACTGGTACCCCGTCAATGCATTCTCCCCGAATGATAAGATGCTGGCGATGGCAAGCAATTATCTTGATACGCTATTTGTTTGGGATATTGAACACAGTAAATGGGCCTTCAATGGAAGCCTGGGTATCATTTCTAAAAGTATGTATGGGCACAGGGGCCTTCAGCAATTGCTCTTCACTGCCGATAACAATTATTTATTGGCCGTTGATGTGAATGCCGTTATTCATATCCTGTCAACCAGGGATTTTAAAGAACTGGGCATCCTGCCCGGCCAGCGTTGCAGTGTTTCGGCCGACAATAAGTATTTATTATCCGTGGACCAGGGAAAGATCGATGTGTATGACCTTCAAAAAAGAAAACTTCTTTATACTTATGTTTCCATCGACTCTTCCAATCACCTCGTGCTCGATCCGCAAAAAAGGTTTGACGGAACTGAACTGGCCCGTAAGCTGCTCTACTATGCATGCGGTAATGAGATCGTGGACCTGGACCAGGCAAAGGACCAGTTGTGGGTACCCGGGCTCGCGGAAAGGATCATGAAAGGCGACAGCATCAATGCAAAGACACTTGACCAATTGAAGATCTGCGGGCTTACACCTGAAGTTGAAAATGGCAGTACCGGGACCGATGAATATTATTTTAAAATAAAACCCCGTGCGGGTGGCCTGGGAGAAACCGTTGTTTACGTTAATGGCATCGAAGCCAAACGATTCAAACCGGAACAATTGAAAAAAATGAACGGCGGCTATGAATTACGATTGAAAAAAGCTGCGTTAAGTAATTATTTCATACCCGGGAAAGAAAACCCTGTAACGGTAAAAGCCTATACGGCAGACAATACCATCTCTTCCCGTGGTCTTATTATCAACGAGGATAAGACAAAAGAAACGACCGCACCACCGAATCTCTATGCGGTAATGGTGGGGGTCAGCGATTATAAAGGCAACGATCTGGACCTGCGGTACCCGGCGAAAGACGCGAAGGCGATCTCAGCCGTGGTGGCTGTCGCGGCCCGGAAATTCCTGAATAAGGACGGGACAGAACATGTTTTTATGTATGACCTGACCACGACGGAAGAGCATTACCTGCTTCCCGAAAAGATCAGTATCCGCAAAACGCTCGAAGAGATCGGCCGCAAAGCCACTGCCAACGACATCCTGCTCATTTTTTTTGCAGGGCACGGTGTAATGGCGGGAGAAGCCGGCAAAAAACAATTTTATTTTTTAACGGCTGACGCATCCGGTGCTTCCGCCACCGATGCGGTAAAGGAAGTGGGGATCAGCAGTACAGAACTGGTCGACTGGATGAACCCGGAACGGTTGAAGGCACAGAAACGTATCCTGATCCTCGATGCCTGCAACAGTGGCCAGGCCATCAATGATATTGCCGGCAAGAACCTGGCGGTAAGGAACGATGACAAAGCGCAACAGACAAAAGCCATTGATAAACTGAATGAGAAATCAGGGCTCTTTATTCTCTCTGCTTCCGCCAGCAGCCAGAGTGCCTATGAAATGGGAAGATATGCCCATGGGTTGCTCACTTATTCTTTATTGATATCCATCAAGCAACAGCCGGATATTTTAGAGGATGGGAAATACCTCAACCTGGCCCGCTGGTTCGATGCGGCTGAAAAAACAGTCAATGAACTTTCCCGGGAGAATGGCGCCAGGCAGGACCCGCAGATCGTCAGCAATACCAATTTCAATATCGGTGAGATCGACGAGCCCCTTCGATCCACGATCAGCCTGCCCACGAACCCCATGTTTACAGCCAGTGTTTTTGTGAACAGTGATGAGGCCGCCGACGGCGACGATCTTAAATTGAGCAGGATGATCAATCTCCAACTGGAAACCCTGGCCGCGGCCGCCGGCAATACCATCGATTATACAAAAAATGCAGATGTTTCCTCCGCGATCAGCCTGAGCGGCAGGTATGATGTAAAGAATAATGATGTTACGGTAAGGATCAGTATCAAAAAGAATGATGAAACCAGGTACCGTTTCGAAGAAAAAGGACAAAAGGACAAGTTAAAAGAGCTGGTCGACAACCTGGTCAAAAAAGCGGCTGAATGGGCGGCTGCCAACAAGTGATAAAACTACCCACTGGCAGGTATTGAATGAGTAGTATTATAATGGTACTTTTCGCAAAATTTCCAGATGAATTCCCGCCACCTGTACAGTTTGCTGCTATCCACCCTGCTTGCCGGGGCGTTGCATGCACAACCTGTCCGGTCGCTGCCCGCAAGTGTATTCTCCCGGGATGCGGGGTCCGTTCGCACCACTCTTTATGTACCCGGCAGCCAGCAGTTGATGGTGTTCCAGCAGAATAAATGCTGGCTGGTTACAACTGACGGGAAGATCGTTCGCGGTCCTGTCGTGATCCGGGAAGATGGCGGAGATCTCTGGTATCCCCGTGTTTCTCCTTCGGGCAAAAAGATCGCTTTCTATCTACCCGGTGAAAATATTTTTGACGCCAATGACAGGATGGCTGTTTATGATCTTGATTCGGGTTATATACTGGGCACTTACAAAACCCCTGTATTAGGAGAGATGGAAAGGATTCAATTTTTCGGCGATTCCATCCTTCAATATTATATCAGTGACACCCGGTACAAGCTTGTCTATTCCTGGCAAACGGCCAGTGGAAAGGTCCGGCAGCAATCATTGGAAGAAGATTCCCTTCACCATGGTTTTTATGATATCAGTTTATATAAGGACCGGGTACTGGCGATAATCCGTTACGGGGATTCTCTTTCTCTTCTCACTACGTACGGGGATAAACGCCAGTTCTTCGATATGTTCAAATTAAAAAGTGCTTCGGTGAAGAATTGGGCCCAGCTATCTCCCGGGTATCCTTATGCCCTGGTAGGTGATGAAAGCACCGGATCCACCCGCATTTTCAAAAATCTTGATACCGGTTTCCAACTATCCGCTACCCTGCCTTTGCTACCCGAAATATATGCTGTTGCCGGTACTGAAGAAACCTGTTACCTGTTGTACAGGGATACCACGCAAAAAAACAAGGCCGGCCCGGTCTTGTTTGACAGTCGCAGCGGCAGGAAGATCAGCCTGGCTCTGCCACCCGATGGCGCGGATATTATTTATTCGATCTACCCGGAACAGGGAATATTCACTGCCAGTGAAACCGGCAATGGAACCATCACCGCTTATCATCTTGCGGATGGATCGATTGCCTGGACCTCCTCCCCGCACCCGGGTGAAACAAACCGGGCAGCGCCCAATGCTACCATCAGCAGCGATAATAAACTTTTTAAGGTACTGATCAAGCAGGGTAGCGAGAATGTCAACAAATCCTATTATAACAGCGAGACCAACCAGCTTTACCTGGTAAAGAACAATGAGCAACTGGTAACCGTGGATGCAGATGCGAAGTGCGCGGTACGCTGGGAACAATTCTATAAAGATGATCAGCGGGTAACGGATGTCCGTTTATTACCCGGCAACCGTTATATTCTTTATACGGAAGAAAGATGGCAAAAGAAAACAGGCGGGGATGATGTTGATATGGATCGTAACAATCACCAATATCCATATGCCTGCAAAGTTTTTGACCGTCAAACCGCCCGGTTAATTTTCAACCTGCAATCACAATCCGGCTCGCAGGTCCGCATCCTCAACGATTCATTGCTTTATTGGTCCGAAGGAAACTACCTGCTTCCCACGGATTCCATTACTCTTTATAACCTGAATACAGGCATCGCAAAAAAGATCCGCCCGCTTCCGTCAGCGGTCATCACCGATTATACTTTCACCTTTATCAACGGGACGTTCTATTATTTTATAGCTACTGAAGACAAGAAATTAGTGCTGCTCAGTGAAACCCAGAAAAAAATATTCAGCCGTTCATATCCCAGGGAAGATAATTTCCTTTCGAAGGTCGCTTTTGTAGAGAATTCCCCTTATTTCTATTTCAAAGACCCTTCAAAGAATGCAGTCAACCAGCTTTACAAAATAGCGGGCGACTCGGTGAAGATGATCCGGAATTTCCCTCTTGGCGTCAATGTCCTTTCAGCCAAGGCGACGGCCACCGGCTGTTATTTCATGTATGAGAAAGAGCCCGGTGGCAAGTTCCAGTATGGTTTCATCAATATGATCAATGGCCGCGACAAGGTCATTTACTCAAACGATTATGTCAATGACAAAGCGCATTCCAGCTTCGAATTATTCCCGGAAAAGAATTACCTGGTCGAAAATCATGACAATGTGATAAGCTGGCAGGACATGGAGAACGGTTATGAATTCAGAAATTTCGGACGCAATGAGCCTACTATTGTCTCTATTTCTTATAGCCCCGATGGACGTTATCTCGCGGCAGGCAATCCCGATGGTAAAGTGATGTTATGGGACCTCGGCACCGGGAAGGAAACAAAGACACTGAGTGTAGGCAGGAACGGGCTCATCACCAAGCTGGCTTTTAGCGGTGATGGCCAGTACCTCGCAGCTTCCAGTGGCGATATCTGGGAAACGGCAACCGGGAAAAACATCGTGAGCGTTTCCGACGGAAGCATCTGGGCGGTGAATAGTATTGATTTTTCCGTGGACGGAAAAAGGATCATCAGTGGCGGGGCCTGTATCATCAGCTGGGATGCGGCAGACGGAAGTAAACTCGTTTTCCAGCAACGGCCCGGCGCTGAAGACATGGACAGTTCCGGCACCTGCTGGAATCCCAATGGATGTATCTCTCCTGATTATGGATTCATGGTCCATAGCACCGCCTTTCATCCAAATAGCAGGGATTTTGTTACCGGTAACAGGTCGGGCATTGTCCAGAAATGGAATACCGAATCAAGACGGCAACTGGCTTATGTTTTCCTGGGTAAAATAGGCGGCCCAGGCGATATAAAAGTATATGACTTAAAATATACAAGGGATGGCGAACATATCATTGCCGTCCAGCAGCGATGTATCTACCGCCTTAATGCCGGTACACTGCAAGTGGAAGATTCGCTGCTGCTACCCGAATCCGATGAAGTGCTTGGTATCGATATGGGGTATGACGGGCAGGTCTTCGGTTGTATCACCCGCCGGGAGAATGCCCGCATTGTGCAGGTAAGAAGAATCAGCGATCTCACTGTACAACAGGAATTCTATACCGAAGGCGCTTCTTTTAATACCATCTCTTTTTCTCCCAATAAAAAACAGGTGGCTACTGCCAGTGAAGATGGTTTTTGCACGATATGGGACCTCACCAGTGGTAAGCCGGCCATGTACCTGAGTGCCATGGGTGATTATGGCAATATCATGGTAACGCCTGACAATTATTATATGGCATCGAAATCCGCGCTGGATGGAGTCACCTTTTTCAAAGACAGTAGTTTTTATTCTTTCGACCAGTTTGATCTTTACCTCAACCGGCCTGATATCGTATTGGAAAGGCTGGGATATGCATCGCCTGAATTGTTGAATTTTTACCGGAATGCCCATTACAAAAGGCTAAAGAAAGCAACGGGGACAACAACGGATACGGGCATGGACCAATACGTGCCTTCCTTAAAACTCACAAATAAAAAAACCATTCCTGTTGTCACCGCGGCAAAGATGGCGGCCCTGCATTTCGAGATCGCCGATTCTTCCGTACAAAAAGGAAGCCTCCGCATTTTTATCAATGGCAACCTGGTGAAGGAACATTCCTTTACCGAAACAAGTAAAGAACTGATCTATGCGGATTCGGTCCTGCTTGGCCAGGGTGTTAATAATATTGAAGCGGTATACAAAACAAGCTCCGCCGTGAGCAGTCGCAAAGAAAAGATCGCCATTACCTATTCACCCGTTAAAAAGGTACAGCCTAAGGTCTGGTTCATCGGTGTAGGGCTGTCGCAATACAGGGATAAGGACATGAACCTGAAATACCCGGTAAAAGACATCCGTGACCTGGCCAGGACCTTCAAAAAAAGATACCCTGCTATCCTCATTGATACCTTACTGAACGAAAAAGCCACCAAAGAAAATATCATTGCCTTGCATGACCGGTTAATGAAGACCGGCGTAGATGATAAGGTCATTGTTTCTTTCAACGGTCATGGTTTATTAAGTGACAGCCTTGACTGGTATTTTGCCACCTGGGATATTGATTTTAAAAAGCCGGAGGACCGGGGTCTTTCCTATTCCACGATGGAGTCCATCCTGGCTGGTATACCGGCCCGGCAAAAATTATTATTGATGGATGCCTGTCATAGCGGCGAAGTGGACAAGGAATCCGATATCACTTTTGCCAATAAAGAAACAGTGATGGAAGCGAATGTAGTTACCACCGCCAGGGGCTTTAAGAAAAGTGAAAGCAAGGTAGGACTGCAAACCAGTTTTGAACTGATGCAGGATATGTTCGCCAACCTTAACAATGGAAACGGCACCACGGTGCTTTCCGCGGCAGGCGGGAAGGAATACGCCCTCGAAAGTGATCAGTGGAAGAATGGTGTATTCACCTATAGCCTTCTCAATGCGCTGAAAGATCCGGGTACAGATGAGAACGGCGATAAAAAAATATCCGTAAAGGAATTAAAAACAGCCGTGTTCGACGCGGTAAAAAAACTGACCGGCGGAAGGCAAAAACCTACGAGCCGTGTAGAGATACTGGATGACTGGAATATTTGGTAAGACCCGCGTACCAGGAAGTGCTATCAGGATCAGCATTAAAAAGAACAATGAAACAAAATACCGGTTTGAAGAGAAAGGAACAAAGGAGAACCTGAAAGAATTGCTGAATTCAGTAGTTCTCAAAGCTGCGGCCTCGAGCAGCTCCGGCAACTAACTACCCTCTCCCGGGTATTTAAAAAGCCGGATTATAGTGATAACTTTTCGCAAATTTTAATCAATGATCCCCAGGAGTGTGGTTCTTGCCTGTTGTTGTTACCTGCTGCTTTTCCCTGTACTAAGTTTTTGCCAGCAGCCCGAACTGGTATTGCCTTCCGCCAACAGCAACCAGATGGAAGCCGTGGCGATAAGTCCCAACGAAAAAATGTATGCCTCCGCCGACCTGGACGGAAAAATAAAAATCTGGGAAGCCGCGACCGGCAAATTGATCAAAACCCTGGTCCGCGGCAATATTTATAATCTCGCCTTTACCCCGGATAATAACTCGCTTATCATTACCAGTTTTGACCCCACCGAAGTCTACCACATACTTACGGGAAAATCAATCTTTCTTGGTCCTTATAAATACGTGGATGGTCTTGCTATCAGTCCTGACGGCAAATGGATCGCGACTGGCGGCGGTGGCTGCTGTGATAATAATATCGTTTGTCTCTGGGATGCAAAGACGTTTAAATTAACCGACAGCATTCCAGCAGACAAAACCGGTACGGAAGTGAAATTCAGTACTAACAGCAAGACCCTTGCGCTCTATGGTAACGGCCCGCTAGCTGTATGGTCAGTGGAAAGACGAAAAATGGAGAAAACAATGGCGGGCCATACAGGGAGTATAACCGACCTGGAGTTTTCCGATGATGGCACGCAACTGCTTACTTCTTCCTCGGACAGTACCGCCAGGCTCTGGGATATCAATTCCGCCAAATCCCTGGTGCTGTACCGGGGGCATACGAACACGGTATGGAATGCCAAATTCCACCCCAATGGAAAAGACATCATTTCCGTATCCAGCGACAATACTGCTCAAATTTGGGATAAGCTATCCGGTAAACTAGTTCAAACCATGAACAACCGCGATAACTGGATTTACCGCGTAAAAGTATCACCTGATAAAAAAACCTTTGCACTCTCCGATGCCGGTGGATTTTGCAGTGCCTGGGATGCGGCTACCAACAAACTATTATTTTCCTTCCGGCCGGGAAAGGAAACCCTTTATTTTTTAGACTACCTGAAAAACGGTAACCAGTTACTGGCCGGCAACTATGACCCCGTGTTAAGCCGCTGGAATTTGGCGACCAGGAAGAAAGAAATCACGTATGGCAGCCATAATGAAAGGTTTACTTCCCTCCGGCTTTCCCATGATGAAAAATACCTGCTGACCACTACCCGGGATGGTGCTGTTCGTAAGATCGATGTGGCTACGGGTAAGATCATTTTTCACCAGCTCGCTTTTCTGGGGGAATGGGCTACCAGTGCTGATTTTAGTCCTGATGACAATCTCATCGCTGTTGCAGGTGGCTACCATGAGAGTGTATTATTTAACGCAGACGGGGATCATGTGGACTTTATAGATGACAATACGCACTCCTATGAATCAACTATCAAATTCAGTCCTGGTGGAAAATATCTCCTGCACAATGATAATTCTACCGTACAACTAATAAGGGTGGCTGATAATAAGCGATTATTAACGATCGACAGTATCAGCATGTTCACTGAACAGCGTTTCAGCCCGGATGGATCCTATGTTATTACAGGGGGTGAGCAAAAATTAAAGATATGGTCAGTAGCGACTCTGCAACTCGTAAGGACGGTCGATGTTGAAACCCGGTTCCCGCAAAACATTGAAATGAGCACCGACTCAAAATATTTTCTTTGTTTTGATAGCAATGATTCCTCCCTGCATGTTTGGGAAACGCTGACTGGCAAACTGGTAAAAACTGTTGCCGGTATCAACCATGCTGGTTTTTTACCGACCGGGGAACGCATTTTGATTGTCTATTTGGATGGCCGTGTATCAATCTCAGGTATCACGGATGAAAAAGAAATCCGTATTGCCCAATTAGCAGACTTTAAACGGGCCGTGGAATATTATTTCCCTCCAAAAAGTCAACTGATCATTTCTAAATCTGCTGACAATATTGTTATAAGGGATCTTAAAGATGGCAGTATCGTTAAAATACTTACTGGGAATGAAATTGCTTTCGGCAAATCAGGTAACTATCTCTATGTTTTAACGGATGATGTGCTGGAAGTCTACACGATCCCTGGCTTGAAACTCTCCTACAAACATTTTATTACAGGGGAGAAAGATTACCTCGTTCAGGATACCCTCGGGAGGTATGACGGTACGGAGGCAGCCCGTAAACTGCTCTATTTTGTTTGCGGAACCGAAGTGATTGAACTGGACCAGGCTAAGGACCAATTATGGGTGCCGGATCTTGCCGAAAGGATCATGAAAGGTGATCCCATCAATGCGAAGACCCTGCAGGAATTGAATATCTGCAGTCTTTCCCCGGAAGTACAGGAATCAGGCAGCGATGCCGGTGCATATCGTTTTGTGATAACATCACGACGTGGTGGCCTGGGCGAAACGGTTTTACTGGTAAATGGTATCGAGGCTAAACGCTACAAACCGGGAGAATTAAAAAAGAATGGGACCGTGTACGAATTGCTGGTAAAAAAAGAAGAAATAAAAAACTTACTGGTCGCGGGCAAGGAAAACTTCGTTACGGTAAAAGCCTATACGGCCGACAACGCCATCTCCTCCCGTGGTCTTATTGTAAAGGAAGATAAACGGAATGAAAACAGCACCTCGCCCAATCTTTACGCGGTGATGGTGGGTGTCAGTGATTACAAAGGCACGGAGCTTGACCTGAAATACGCGGCCAAGGATGCAACGGATATTTCCAATGCCGTTTCGAATGCCGCCAAAAAGTTATTGAATACCGATGGAAAGGAACACGTGTTCATGTATAATCTTACAACTGCAAAAGGTCATTACCAGTTACCGGAAAAAAACAGTATCAGGAAAACACTTGAAGAGATCGGGAAAAAAGCAATGGCCAATGATATCCTGCTGATTTTTTTTGCGGGACACGGTGTGATGACCGGGGAAGCGGATAAAAAACAATTCTATTTCCTGACCGCCGATGCCTCTACACTTTCTACAACAACTGCCGTAGCAGAGGTGGGGATCAGTACAAGTGAACTCGTAGAATGGATGAAACCCCAAAATATCAAGGCCCAGAAACGTATATTGATCTTTGATGCCTGCAACAGCGGGCAGGCGATCAATGATATTGCCGGCAAAGAACTGGTCGTGAGGAATGATGACAAGGCACAACAAATAAAAGCCATTGATAAACTGAATGAGAAAGCCGGGTTGTTCATCCTTTCAGCTTCTGCCAGCAACCAGAGCGCTTACGAGATGGGAAGGTATTCCCAGGGACTGCTAACCTATTCTTTGCTGAAAGCGATCAAACAGCAACCGGATATTTTAGAAGACGGCAAATACCTGAATGTCAGCAACTGGTTCAATGCAGCGGAAAAAACCGTCAGCGAGATATCAAAAGAAAATGGCGCCCGGCAGGAGCCGCAGATCGTCACCAATACCAATTTCAATATCGGTTTGGTAGACCCCGAAGTGATCTCCGGCATAATCCTCCCGGCTGAAAAACCTTTGTTTGCCGCCAGTAATTTCCAGAACAGCGATGAAAGCATTGCGGATGATGATCTTGAGCTGAGCAAGATGATCAACCTGCAGCTAAATGATATCGCTTCGAGGGGGACCGATAGCCGTATCGTATATGTAACCGCTACCAATTCACCCGATGCTTATTCTCTTACAGGCCGCTATACAACAAAGGGTGATGCCATCTCGGTAACGGTGAACATCAAACAAAACAAACTGATCAAGATGAAATTCGAAGTTAGCGGTACAAAAGACAAACTGGGTGAACTGGCAACGACCATTGCAGATAAAGCCGCAGGGATGGTCAAATAGATTAACTTACCGGATGATGAAATTTTTCATACTACTATTTTGTTTTGTCAGTGCAAACCTTTTGGCACAGACGCCAAAACTAATGATGCCCATCGGTCATGCCAACCAGGTGATCGTTTCGAATTTTTCTCCTGACGGCAAACGGGTGGTGACCGCTTCCATGGACATCACAGCTAAAATATGGGATGCCCAAAGCGGTGCCTTGCTCGTTGATCTGAAAGGTCATAACGGGTGGGTCTATACAGCCAATTTTTCCGCCGATGGCAAACGGGTTGTTACGGCTTCGCGGGATAATACCGCTATTATATGGAATGCTGTTACGGGTAAGCCCGTAAAAGTTTTGCAGGGACATACGTCTTTTGTATATAACGCGGTCTACTCCCCGGATGGCAAAATGATCCTTACCGTTTCCAATGATGGCACTGCAAGATTATGGGATGCCATGACAGGTTCGCCCATCCGGCAGGTGACCGTGGGAAGTATGGTTACCCATGCATCCTTTTCCCATGATAATAAAAGATTCGTAACAGCTTCCCTTCACGATGGTATAGGAGTTTGGAATGTCGCTGACGGGGCCAGTATCGCCCAGATGAAAGGACATACCGACAAAGTTTATACCGTTTACTTTTCGCTTGACGACAAAAAAATATTGTCTGCTTCGCGTGATATGACGGCCAAATTATGGAATGCGGAAAACGGTTCCCTGATCGCCAATATGGACAAACACAGTTCTGGAATTTCCAGTGCCATTTTTTCCCCGGATGGAAAAAAGATCGTCACCGCATCGGGCGATAAGACCGCTATGATCTGGGATGGCAATACAGGAGCTTTCCTGGCAGAACTAAAGGGACACTCGATGCAGGTTTACAGTGCTTCCTTTTCACATGACAACAAAATGATCACTACGACATGCGTGGATGGCACCGCTAAAATATGGAATGCAACAGACGGGCATTTACTGGTTGATCTTATTGGACACAAAAGCGCTGTCTTTTATTCTGCCTTCTCCCCGGATGATAAGAAGATCATTACGGCGTCTGCGGATGGAACGGCGAGGATCTGGTCGCTCAATGGCCAGTTGATCGCCGACCTTGCCGGCCACATGGCAGAGGTTTATGGTGCAGGGTTTTCCCCGGATGGTAAAAAAATTGTGACGGCGTCGAATTCCCCGGATGTGTTGATCTGGGATGCACTGGGCGGGGGTATTGTTCAAACCCTGAAGGGTCACACAAAAGCAGTATATGGCGCGCATTATTCCTATGATGGGAAAAGGATCGTGACGGCTTCCTGGGACAGTACTGCAAAAATATGGGACGCTTCCAGTGGAGAATTTTTGGTGGAATTGAAAGGTCATTCTTCTGTATTAAACAATGCCAATTTCTCAAAGGACGGAAGGAAGGTCGTAACGGCTTCCTTTGACGGAACGGCTAAAATATGGGACTCTATTGATGGAGAAGAACTCGCCACGATTGAAGATCCAGAGATACTTTCTCTTTCATCGCCCGAATTACTGCGCGGAGAAGGGGAAGAAGTCTATAACGCTAATTTTTCACCTGATGGTGAGTATATCGTTACTGCATCCAAGTCACCCTTCGTACCCATTTGGGATGGTGAAAGCGGGGAAATGATCAACTATTATCCTGGGCATTTCAAGCCTGTTCACAGTGTCTGTTTTTCCCCTGACGGGAAAAAGGTCTTATCTGCTTCAAAAGATTATACCGCCAAGATATTTGATGCCATCAGCCGGAAGCTACTCCTGGAAGTGAAACATCTTGACAATGTCAGTGATGCCAATTTCTCTCCCGATGGGAAAAAATTTGTTACCGGGTCCTGGGACCATTCTGCCAAAGTATGGGATAGCGAGACCGGTAAGCTTCTTGCCGACCTGGAGGGTCATAGTTCTAATGTGTGCAGTGCATCGTTTTCCCCCGATGGGAAGCGGGTCATCACCTGCTCCTATGATCAAACCACAAAAGTCTGGGATGCTATTACCGGTAAATTGCTGTTTACTTTCTTCGCCATTGACCATACGGATAATTTCTTGCAGGTACCCGGGGGCTACTACTTCACCACTACCAACGCTGCAAAGCTTCTTCATTATGTTACACCCGATCTGAAAGTGATAACCTTTGAACAATTGGATGTGAAGTACAACCGCCCCGACAAAGTATTGGAAGCAATTGGCAATACAGATACCGCCTTGATCGGATCGTATAAAAAGGCCTATTACAAAAGGATCAAAAAACTGGGTATTGACACCACGGCTTTCCGGGATGGCTTTAGTGTGCCCGAAGCTGATTTCATCAACAGGAACGCTATCAAATACGAACAAAAAAGCGCTACAATAACCCTGAAGATCAGGGCGGTTGACAGCAGTTATCAATTGGACCGGTATAATGTATGGGTGAATGAAGTCCCTTTATACGGGCAGCGGGGAGTCAGTATCCGCCAGCTAAACAGTAAAAGTCTTGATGCTACAGTAATAATTAAACTTTCCCAGGGAGAAAACCGTATCGAAACCTCTGTCACCAATGTAAACGGTACCGAAAGCTACCGGGTGCCCCTGGTCGTCAACTATTCCCCGGCTATAAAACAAAAAGAAACGACCCGGTTTATTGGTATCGGTATTGATCGCTTTGCAGATAATAAATACAATCTCCAATACAGCGCCAAAGACATCCGGGACCTGTCTGTCAAACTAAAAGAGAAATACGGTAACGCTATTCTCATTGATACGTTGTTCAATGAGAATGTCACTGTCACTAATGTAAAGCTGCTTAAACAAAAACTCCTGCAAACAAGCGAAAACGACAGGGCGATCATTGCTTATTCAGGCCATGGTATGCTGAGTAAAGGTTATGACTATTATCTTTCCACTTATGGAATAAATTTTGAAAAGCCAGAAGAAAACGGGTTGGCTTATGAAGAACTTGAAAATTTACTCGATAGCATCCCTGCCCGTAAAAAACTCATGCTGATAGATGCCTGCCACAGCGGCGAAGTGGACAAGGAAGACCTGGTTACGCTCAATGCCTCTCCCGATTCATTGATAAAAGGATTGAAACCTGTCGCCTATAAGAAAGAGGGTCGCCTGGGATTAAAAAACAGTTTTGAACTGATGCAAAGCCTGTTTGTAAATGTGGGCAAAAGCACCGGCGCGACGATCATCTCCGCGGCCGCGGGTACCCAGTTTGCGCTCGAACGAAATGACCTGAAGAATGGTGTATTCACCTATTCCATCCTGGAAGCGATGAATAAATATCCACACCTGAAGATCAGCCAGCTCAAAAAGACAGTGGGAGAAAGAGTGGAGGAATTAACGAAGGGTCTTCAGAAACCAACGTCGAGAAATGAAACGATCGCGTCAGATTGGGATATCTGGTAAAATAAAAAACCCCGACAATAATGTCGGGGCTGTGTCCGGAACCGTCCTTGTTCTAATCAGTTCTTGGCGATATCGAATTTCTTAAAGATCGATCTGACACTGTTCTGGATCTCCCGGGCTGTCAGGTTCTTGCTGTTCACCTCGTCGGTGGTCCAGCCCTGCCATACCGTCTTATCGGTGCGGGCATCAATCATCGAAATGGTCACCGTTCCTTCTTTGATAGGACGCTGGTCCCGCTCGTATCCCACGAGCTCAGAAGGATAATAGATCGTTGAATAACGACGGGTGTAAGGATTGTACACCAATCGTGAATAAGGCCTGGAATAAACAGGACTACTGTTCTCCTTGGTACTTCTTTCTACCAATACATCATAACTCAGCAGTACATCGGGGCGGTTCTTTGATTCTCTCCAGCCCGCTTTTTCCAGTTCCGTATTTACAGCGGCACGTATCCGCTGTTCGGTAAGATCGTTGGTTTTATTATGGTCCTGTCTTCCTTCGCCATCCTTATCGATCCAGGCAAAGGACCTGTAATGACTGAAATCGGTATTATCGTCTTTTTCAATATGCGCTGTGGTACCACAACTTGCAAGCAAGAAGACGAAACCTAAATACCCGCTCCACAGTTTCAAACTTTTCTTCATGTGTTTCTCCTTTTTATAGATGAATTAATCACACTATAAACGTCAAAAACTGTGCAGGGTTTATTAAGGAGATGTGAAAACTAAGGGTAATGGGTCAGTTTGAACTATAATTTAACCGCAGAGGCCCGGAGGACGCAAAGATTACGCAGAGATCTCTGGGCAATCTTTGCGTTCTCTATTCTTTGCGGTTTAACAACCTCTTTTTTCAAACCCGATAGCTATCGGGTGACCCAGTATCAAACTAAGCTATAACAGGTTGGTTTCAGGTAAGCCCGGTCTCGAAATGCTGTTCAGGGATCTCAACATCGGTGAATCCTTTTTTAATAAGCCGTTGTTTGAAGTCCTTTTGCACCTCGTATTCACCATGTACCAGGAAGAGTCTTTTTACCTGGCGCTGGTCCTGGCAGGCCAGCCATTGTGAAAGATCTTCATAATCACCGTGCGCACTCATGCTCCGGATAGAGCCAATTTCGGCGTTCACTTCATGCTTCACACCAAAGATCCCCACTTCTTTTTCGCCGGCCAGCAGTCTTCCGCCCAGCGAACGGGGTTCGCAATAACCGGTAAAGAGGATCGTGTTGCGGCTGTTCTCGATATTATTACTGATATGATGTTTCACCCGGCCGCCATCCCCCATCCCGCTCGCAGAAATGATCACCATCGGTCCGTTCTGGAAATTGAGTTGCTTGGACTGGTCCACCGTTTGCACATAACGCAATCCCTGGAATTGAAAAGGATCATTATCCGATTGCATTATTTTCTGGATCGTCTTGTTGAAATATTGCGGGTATTTTTTTACGATCATCGTTGCTTTCACACTCAGGGGGCTATCCACGAAATAATCCAGTCCGGGTAAGCGGTTCTCGAGTTCGAGTTGGTTCAATGCATACAACAGTTCCTGGGTGCGGCCCACGCTGAACGCCGGCATGATGAGCTTTCCTTTTTTCTGGAGACAGGCTTTCTCGATCCAGCGCAGCAACATATCAGGAGTCGTGACATTATTATCGTGCAGGCTGTTGCCATAGGTTGATTCTAGCAGTATATAATCGGCCTGAGGGAATGTTTCGGGTGATTTCAGGATGGCATCGCGGTAACGGCCCACATCACCACTAAAGGTCAATCTTGTTTCCTTCCCATCTTCATTCACTTTCACATGCACACAGGCGCTGCCGATGATATGACCGGCATCTGTGTACATGGCCTGTACCCCATCGGTCACGTTGAACCACACACCGTAATTCTGTTCTACAAAATGATCGGTTGCTTTCTTCGCGTCTTCCGTTGTGTACAAGGGTTGCAGGTAAGGCAGGCCCTCTGCCGCCCTTCTTTTATTCTGGTATTTCACATCGTCTTCCTGGATCTCCGCGGAATCTTCCAGTAATACAACAGTCAGGTCTTTGGTAGCGGGCGTGCAGAATATTTTACCCGTAAAGCCACCGGCCAGCAATCGCGGTATCAACCCGCTATGGTCAATATGGGCATGCGAAAGTATCATCACGTCCACTTCGGAAGGCTCGAAACCGAAATTGCGGTTCAGCGCATCGGTCTCGATACCGAGGCCCTGGAACATACCACAGTCGAGCAATACCTTCTTCCCGTTCTTTAATGTCAGCAAGTGCTTGGAACCAGTAACCGTCCTGGCGGCACCATGAAAAGCGATCTTCATTTCTTTGATTTTACTTTAAAGGACCATGTAATAAAAAATTCCGCCACTACTTCTCCTTCCTTGTTCTTCCCGACCGATCTCGCGATAACGGTCCTGGCTTCCCCGGTACCGATCGTTTCTTCAATAGCTTTAACAAATAAGGGACCATCTTCGCAGGTGAACCAGGTCCGGCCCGTTGCTTTTTTGAAATAAGAGGATTCAACCTTTACCACCAGCATGGAAACGGGTGGATCAATCTTATATAAATGAGCCATGGCCAATGATCCCGTACTCATTTCGGCTGCCATGCTCAGGCAGGCAAAATAAGTGGACCGGAAAGGGTTTTGTGAAAGCCATTTATAAGGCACTGTCACCACGCATCTTTTTTCATCGATCTCCCTGATCCTTACTCCCGCGAAATAAGCCGCCGGTAATTTGGCAAACAGGAACATCCTGAACTTGAGAGGATGTTTCATGGACCTGATGAATGCGGGCGTATGCGAATTCATTTAATCTTCTTTGTATTGTGCCGGGTCAAATGCCTTCCTGCTCCAGTCGTTAAAAAAAGCCGTCACTTTCTCTTTGTCGTAGCTCTTCCCCGCTTCAAGGTACCAGGAGCTTTGTGTATGCAACAGGTTGCCTTTTTCATCCAGGATCAAAAATACCGGGAATCCAAAGCGCTGCGGAAAGGCATATTTCTTTAACAGCTCCGCGTTCTTGTTCTCTTTACTGTAATTAAGATGGTAAATAACATAATTAGTATTGACCAGTGAATCGAGGGACTTGTCATTGGTCACGAAATCATTGAACCGGGCGCACCAGATACACCAGTTGCCGCCGATCTGGATCAGTACATGCTTGCCTGTCTTTTTGGCCTCCTTCACGGCCGATTCGATCTCCTCTTTGGCATTCGCTTCGGGTTTATACAAATGGAACTTCGCAAGGTCCTGCGAATAGGAAAGGATAAAAGAAAATACCAATACCGCTGTTAAAATGATCTTTTTCATATTGACTCTTTATTGCTTATCAATGGCGACTACACAAGCTACTGCTTTATTGCTGTTAGCATCCACTTTAAAATAAATACTGCCGTCATTACTGTTACTGAACCGGGCCGATCTTATCATGATGCCTTGCAGGGCCGCGTTCACTTTTGCCAGGTAATCTGCACCCGCAGACTGGCTGATCGCATTGTTGAGCTGGTTATAATCCAGTTCATCCTTACTTACGACGATCGCGATAAAATCGCGGTTGCCTATGCTGTCCGCTTCCATCGACTGGGCCTTTGGGAAAAGACGATAGCCCGTGATACCGCAATAGGGAGAATGTTTGGAGACCGTCTCGCCCTGTTTCAGGTAAGGGAACAATACATAACTGCTGCCATTGGTTTCCATTCCAAAAACATAGATATAACATTCCGTCGCATTCTCGATCGACATCTTGAAACGGGTACCGGGGTGGATCGGGGATACGGTCTGGAACATATTTCCTCCTGTCACCCTTAACGGGATATTTTTCCCGCCATCATTATTGACCAGCCCGATAGTGCATTCCAGCGGTAAATTGGCCACTTCACTTCTTTTGGGAAGAGGATCGATACCATAAGCTTCCCTTACATAATTTTTAAAATCACCATAACGCACCCAGGCCACGCCGTTCTTACCCCATTCGGGTCCCCAGCTATTCATGATCTGGAAAGCGCCGCCGAATTTCCGGTCATCATAACCAATGACGCTCATAGCATGACCGCCCATTCCCATTTCAGACTGATCCATGCCCTGTGGTGTCCAGAGTTCCTGGCCCATCATATCCTGCATAAAACTCTGACCTACCATCATACCAATAGCGACCGGGGCGTTCTTGGCCAGGTGTTCCTTGATCGCCCGCACACTAATCTCATTCATATTGTCGCCATTGGTCAGCCGGGTGAAACCATGAATGACATGTTGCCGGCCCGCCTGGATATCGGCGGCTGAGGGTTGACTTTCACAATCCTGGTCGTTGTAAGGATATTGAGCAAGAGGCACACCGCCGTTCTTTTGCATGGCTTCCATGGCCCGTTGTATATAGGAGCCCTGGCAACCTTCGAGACGAATCTGATTGTATAGATAAGAAGGACTGAAACGGACCTGGTTCGGGTCCTCACCGGTGGCTGCAGCCGTTAATATCGTCTGCGATGCGTAGGCGCAACTCCAGGCAACACAACTACCCTGTTGTCCCTGGTTACTTCTTTCCGGCGCGAACCGGAGCAGGGAGACCGCTTCGGGTAATGGATTCTTCCCGGCATCATCTTCGAGACCTTCATACACAGAAGCTTTATTGAATTCAGACGGGTTGAAATTATAACCACTCTCCGAGAATTTTTTGATCACTTCAGATGGATTGCAGCCTCCTCCCCGGAATAAGAAAAAAGCACCGGCAGCCAATATCAGCAGCAGGAAAATGCCTTTGCCTTTGAACAATCCCAGCAACATCGGCAGAAGGGAAAGTAAACCACCACCGCCGCCACCGGGCAAATTGGGTCCCCGTCCCCCACCGCCATCATCCTCGGGCTGGTTGGGATCTGCCGGGTCATCTGTCATTCGTATTGGCATAACAAGTAGTTTTTGACTTTAAAGCTCATTAAAAGTAGTAAGTTCAGGTGAATTTGAAGCGGTACGAGGAACAAGTAATAGCAATTATTTTGCTTGTTCTGCAACGATTGTGAGGAAGAATCGTCAAATTTGTTCACGCAATTTAACTTCCTGTATGAAACATGTCTCCCTGCTTATTGCCTCTTGCTTCCTGCTACATATTATCTCCTATGGTCAGAAAATCGGAGGGAAGCTGAAATTTGAACAGGGACAGACACTGGAGCTGAACATGCAGGTAAAGAGGACGATCGTCCAGCAGGCCATGGGGCAGGCCATTGATTTCACCGTTGACGCTTCGGGTAATCATTCTTATAAAGTGACCAATGCAACGGAAGATAACAGTACTCTCCGTCACCAGGTACAGCATGTCAGTTTTGCTTTTGATGGCATGGGAATGAAACGGTCCTTTGACTCCAAAGAAGAAAAGGACATGAAAGGACAGTTTGGTCCACCCATCAAAGAATTGCTGGAAAAAAAATATGATATCATTGTTGACACAGCAGGGAAAACATTGATGGCGGTACCTGAAAAGATCCAATTGTCGGAAGGCGACAGCCGGATGGCCATCATCATTAACATGCTGCAGGATGTACTGGACCTGGTACAGCCACCGGCAAAAGGAGGTCCCAGTTTCTTTAAAGTACTCCCGGATACTGCAGTGGCTAAAGGCAATACATGGACGAGCTCACACCCGACCAATGGCGGGAAAGCAGATGCCGCTTATATCATTACCGATATCAATGATTCGACCATTGTTGTTGATTTTGTAGAGAATTCTGTTACCGTCACCAAGGCAGAAATGATGGGTAATGAGACCACTACGACAATGAATAATAAATCGACCGGGAAGATCATTCTTGACCGGCTTACCGGTATCATGCGCGAAAAAACTTTCAATACCGAATCCAATGGTAATACCGAGGCTTCTTTCGGCACTTTACCTGTTACCTCTAAGACCAATACGGTCATAACGGTCAAACCTCTTTCACAATAAAAAAGCCCCTGTATCCAGGGGCCGGGAGTGTATATTATCCTTCTTAAGGCCTGGGCTCTCTCTTCTGAACGATAACAGTCTTTTGCAAACGCTGACCCTGTACCGATTCGATCTCCACGATATAGGTTCCTGCTGCCAGCAATGATACATCAACGACCTGTTTGTTAATGCTGTTGATCCTCGAGGAGAAAACCGTTGCACCCGAAGCGCTGATCATCCTTAGTTTTCCGTTCCGGTAATTATCCGGGAACTCCACGTTCAGTTGTTCTTTTACAGGGTTGGGATATACAGTAAAGGCATCCGGGCTTTTCATTTCAACCAGGACGATCGTAGAATAAGTGAATTTCCTGTCTATATCATATTGTTTGAGCCGGTAGAAATTCACAGCAAGCGGGTTCTCATCGATAAAACTATAGCTGCCTCCATTGATACCTTTGGAATTCATAGTTCCTATCACTACCCAGTCACCATTTGCATTTTTCCTTTCTATTTCAAAATAAGCATTACCCGGTTCACTGGCTGTTACCCAGTTAAGGAGGACACGCCTGCCGATATCACGCCCGGTAAAGGAAATATAATAGACAGGGACAGGAGTGCAGCCGGTTGGAATCGTATAAGTGGTTGTTACGCTCTGGCAGTCGGGGTTGGTAATGGTCAGTGTTTGCGAAGTTCCCGCAAGCCCGGTCGGCCAGGTTACATCAAATGTCAGTTGCGTGATGTTAACAAATGTAAGGTTGGAGATAGACACACCTGCCCCGGTAGAAGAAACCGCGAGCCGATTGGTATAGCCGGCACCGGGGTCAAAAAATTCCGAGTTGTTGCTGCTGGTACCATTCAATGTCACAGAAGTGACGCGGTTACCCCCGCTTGGGGTACCACAGCCAATGGTACCCGGAGAAGTAGGTGCGGCTGGTGGTGGTGCTTTTAACTGGATCGCCCTGACGCCCCAATTATCTGTTCCGTTACAATATTCCTGGAAGGTCCACATGGTCATATCATCCAGCGGATCAACCACTGTTTGTGAATAATCTCCCCAACGATTATTGGTTCCAGAATTGTCAAATGCCGGGTTGTATGAAGTGGTAGAAGCAGTAGCAATGGTAACACCTTGGGTTGTCCCCAAAGCATCGGTCCTGTAACGTCCCGAGACCGCACAATCGGCGAACTGGTTAGCGGCTGCGGTACTAAAACCCATTACCGAATGGCCCTGACCGCTGGTCGCTATTGAAGGGAACCAATAACCCCGTGGATTTGACGCTGCATTATCAAAGATGGTCCCTGATTGTGTAAGTATCGGAGTCGTGGTCATATTACTGAGCTGGTACCATCTCACTCCATTTCTCGTTCCCCCAGAACTTGCTACTCCTGCAGTATTGACCCTGACTGCATGCGCTGTCCATACAGAACTCGTACCGGTGATCTTGTTCTTACGCATCATGGCGGCGAAATTGCGGTCGTCATTCGCGTCCATTGTCTGGACCGTTCCACTCGATACCTGGTTCAGCGGGAAATAAGTGGCCGGTACAACAACCTGCATTACTGATGACATTGTAGGCGTAGCACCGGGTGTACTGATGCGATGAATATCAAGCACACTGAATGCCGCATTGTCAACACCAACAAAATATCCTTCAGTGGCCGTGGGATCATCGTTATCAACTCCCTGCGGGGTATATACTCCGGCAGATGCTGTTCCTGCCAGGTGGAAGGCGGTAGTAACTATGGGCCCTCCGCTGATCAATGAACTTTTCCTTACTACGAAAAGAGATGCCCCGATATAAGCACTGGTAGTACTGAACATCCGGCTGCCTATATATAAAGCATTTGCGTCAACACCCAGCGTGGGATAATCAAAAAAGCCTCCTGCATAGCCCCCACCGGGAGGTGAGCCCAATGCATCAAAAACAAAAAAGAAAAAAGTGAAATTGGCCAAAGAACTGATGGTAGGTCCGTTGCTCATGGCAATGACACAACGATTGGAAGCCGACGCGACATTGATCGCCACGATGAACCAACGATTCGTAGCGCGGTCATAACGAACATGCGGATCACTAATGCCGGAACCATTTCTGACAGAAAGAAAAAAAGCATCAAGATCGGAGTTAAAAGCGGGCCCAGCCAACGGTGTGGTACCGGTTGCTGCTGTTGTTTGTGCCGCAGCACAAACTGTATTGCGGTTAAAGAACTTTATACGGCCGTTAGCAATGACACATACCTGGGTAGAACTTACATCCCCGTTACTGTCGGGAGGGACAAAGCCGCTTTCTGCTCCAAAAGTATCTCCTAAAAAATTGGAATGAATGGTTTGTACAGCATCGACCTGCTGTCCCCTGTTCACATGCGTATTATCGACAGGGTTGTTGGAAGGGGGCCATTGAGAGACCTTTAGTGCATTGGGGTTGTTCTTCGGGCGTCTTCTCGATTCAAATTCTTCCCGGATGACTATTGGATGCGGGCTGCGGTCAGCTATCTCCGCCTGCCGCATGAGTTCCGACACAGGCACTTTTATTCCCATGGCTCCAGCCGTTGGGATACCAACTATTTCCTGTGCCTTTACAATATAGGTACATAATAAAAGAAGGATGAGCGCAACACTCCGTTTCATGCTCCAAAGAATTTAATAGGTGGAAAAATGATTACAACGGAAAGTTATTGCAGATACGGGCGGAGCTTTTAACTATTTATACCCAATGTGAATAAGTGGAATGCCTTAGTTACCCGTTCTCTACCTGGTTCCGGAGCAGGTCATCCAGCACGTCCCTTTTCCGGATCAGGATGGTCTTGCCTTCCTTTACCATCAGCTCGGCGGGCTTATACCTTGAATTATAATGAGAAGACATTTCAAAACAATAGGCGCCTGCGTTTTGAAATACAAGATGATCTCCTTCATGGACCTCCGGCAATGAACGGTCCTCGGCAAAAGTGTCGGTCTCACAGATATTGCCCACTACGTTGTAGGTCTTCTTCTCTCCATTTGGATTAGAGATATTTTTAATATCATGGTAGGCGCCATAGAACATCGGGCGGATAAAATGATTGAGCCCGCTATCCACACCCGCGAATACGATATCACCGGCCTGCTTGATCACATTGACCTTTGTAATGAAATAACCAGCTTCGCTTACCAGGAATTTGCCCGGTTCGAACCAGACCTGGAAATGACGGTTGTATTTTTTTTCAAAGGTTTCAAACTCCTGCTTTACTTTTTTTCCCAGCAGTTCGATATCGGTCCCTTCTTCACCCGGTATATAAGGAACTTTAAAACCACCACCCAGGTCGATCACTTCAAGTTCGGGGAAATGTTGTGCCATTTCCAGCAATACTTCGATACCCTTCGCGAATACCTCCACGTCTTTTATTTCGCTGCCGGTATGTATATGCAGGGCCCGGATAAATAAGCCGGTCTCTTTTTGTACCCGCAATATCTCTTCGATATTTTCCAGCGGCACCCCGAATTTACTGCTGGCATGACCGGTCGAGATCTTCAGGTTGCCACCCGCCATGATATTGGGCCGCAAGCGGACCCCCACCGGGTAACTATGACCGTATTTCTTTCCGAATTTTTCCAGGTTGGAGACACTGTCAATATTGATATGGATGCCCATCCGCTGGGCCTCTTCGATCTCTTCAAAAGCGATATTGCTGGAAGTATATAATATGTTCTCGGGGCTGAACCCGGCTTTCACCGCCAATTTGGCCTCGTTGATGGAACTGCAGTCGATATTGCAACCGATGGCTTTGATATAACGGAGGATATTGATATTGGTCAACGCCTTGGCCGCGTAGAAGAATTTTGTATCCGTGCCATGGAAGGCGCGGAGCAGGCGGTCATATTGTTCTTTTATCCTTTCTGCATGATAAACATACAGCGGCGTGCCGAACTCACGGGCCGCCTGCAGCAATTGTTCATTTGATAACTGTTCCGGCATAGTTGCGAATATAAGTAAAACAGCTATGCCACCCGGGAGGGTGGCATAGCAGGTATAATTTAAAAAAGAGTTGTTTAGCTTTCTTCCCCTTCACCGGGTTCTTTATTGATGATCAGTTCACCACCATCGGTCACTGCCAACGCTTCTGTTTCCTCCGGACCGGGATTTTCTTCATTGCCCAACAGTTGATCCTTCATGACCGTAGGCTCAACCATTTGTTCGGCCAGTACTTCTTTGATCTTCGGCAATTCATCGGCCGAGTTGATACCGAAATAATCCATGAAATTCTTGGACGTAGAATAAAGAAGGGGTTGCCCGGGGGCTTTTTCATTTCTCCCGCTGATGATGATCAGTTCTTTTTCCAATAATTTCTGGACGGCATAATCAGAACTCACCCCGCGTATGGCTTCGATCTCTCCTTTTGTTACGGGTTGTTTGTATGCGATGATCGACAGTGTTTCAAGTGAAGCGGCCGATAAACGTTTGAGGAATTTATCACCGTTCAACTGGGCGACGGTCTTATGAAATTCTTTGCGGGTCAGGAACTGCCAGCCACCACCGCTTTGTTTTACTTCAAAGGGATAAAAGTCGGCGCTGTATTTTTCCGTGATTCCCTCGAGAGCGGATTCCACCTGGTCAAGGGAGATCTTATCTTCCATAAAACCCAGCGCATTATTGGCCAGTTCGGTTATTTCCAGGGTTGTCAGGGGTTTATCGCTGGCAAAGATCAACGCTTCAATATGCGGTATGAGGTCGGGGATTGTTATGTTAGTCATATGAGTCAAATAAGTCAAACAGGTCAAATAAGTCAAAGGGTCAAATCAAAGCACAAATTAGTTTACGTTTTTAAATAGTTCAAATGAGGTTATTCACAATTATTACTCAGGTTTTGGACCGATCGAATTAATGTAACCGTATATCAAACGAAAATAATTGTCCAGTTTTTGTGAAAGAAGAATAAATTCTACTTCCGTTATCAAATTTCTTGTCCGGGCTTCTGGAAGGCCTTTGCGGGGGATAAAAGTGTTTTCCCGCTTTTTATTTCGTTTTTTTCTGAAACCAGGATCCACGATTCCGAAAGAATCTATCTGACTTATTTGACCTGTTTGACTTCTTTGACCGATCGACCTCTATCCCTGCAACGCCGCCGCCCCACTCACGATCTCTGTCAGCTCGGTGGTGATCGCAGCCTGTCTTGCGCGGTTATAAGAGATCTTCAACGCCCGAAGCATTTCATTGGCATTCTCGCTGGCTTTGTCCATCGCCGTCATCCTGGCCCCATGTTCAGAAGCATTGGAATCCAGTACTGCTTTGTACAATTGCGTGTTGAGTATCTTGGGCATGAGTTCCTCGATGAGCAACTCCTTGGAAGGATCATAGATGAAATCGGCTTTTGCAGCACCCGCTTTTTTCTCCACTTTGGGGATGGGGAGGAACCTTTCCACTTCAAAACGTTGCGTGGCAGCGTTCTTGAACTGGCTGTAAACGATCTCTACCACATCGAACTGTCTTTCTTCAAATGCTTTCATAGCCGCTTTGGAAGCCTGTTGTACATTCTCAAAGTTCAGTTTCTGGAAAATATCCTTGTAGGTAGCGTCTGCCTTGTAGTTAAGCTTGATGAAATGCTCGTATCCTTTTTTACCAATATTCCAGATGGTCACATTCCCCTTTTTATGTTGCTCGGAATATTTTTCAAGGATCGTTGCCTTGGTCAGTTTGATCGTATTGGCATTAAAAGCACCGGCCAGTCCACGGTCACTGGTAATCACAATGAACAACACTTTTTCGACAGGGCGTTCAATTGCCAGCGGCATTCCTGAATCACCTCCTTCGCTGTTGCTCACGATATTGCTTAGCATCTCCTGCAGTTTCTGCGCATAAGGACGCATCTGGATAATGGCATCCTGTGCCCGGCGTAATTTCGCGGCACTCACCATCTTCATCGCCTTGGTGATCTGCTGGGTGCTTTGTACCGATTTGATGCGGTTACGAACCTCTTTTAATTGTCCTGCCATGTTGTTGAGCTTTTAGCTATTTGCCATGAACTATTAGCTAAAAACTAACAGCTCGTGGCTTATTTTCTGGCCGCAAAAGTACGGTGTTGGGGCTAAAATTCCATTCCAAAATGAAAATAAAACCAGCATTGCACCAGCCTGTTATTTAACTGTGCAGATCTTTATTTTTCAGCTTTGCCGACCAGGTTAAATTCCCTTTTTATTGTATAGGAAAAGGATATCCTCCCCCCCGCTTTTTTAGGGCTGTTCTTTACCGGGGTCTCCTGTTCCCGGATAAAAAGCACCTGAACCGGGCCATTGTACAGGCTGTCAATATCTTCTTTTTTAATAGCTAAACGCCCGTTCCGGACTGTATCCGTACGGTCAATTTCCTGTCCGGGGTAACTGGTATCCGCGATCACTACCCGCATTTCATCCAGGGGTTGCAGGCCCTCAAAATCAAAGACCAGTTCGTCCCTGCCAAGGCTATCAGGGACCGTACTCACCAGGGTCACCGGCTGAAAACTGAACTCCTCTTTGTATTTTTTCTTATTGGCGCCTGTAAAAACAATGGTATGGATGCCCGAAAGCTGGCTAACGGATCGCTGTACCTCGTAGAATGTTCCGGTCATACTGGTACTGTCGGCCGGGATCAGTTCCCCGTCCAGCTCCACCTGGCTGGGCGGACTCAGGGCCAGGGTACCGCCGTAAGATTCTCCTGCCCTGAACTGTATCAATATCGTAACAAGGTCGTTCCCTTCCTCGCCCCTCACCTGGTAATCCAGGTAGATGGCTTCAGGGTCAATATCATCTGTATTTTCCGGCTCCTTGTTATTCATACAGGAAAAACAAACAAGGGATAAGAAAAAAGTACAAGGGATGAAAAACCTGTTCATTAAAAGGTATTTGTTGATAAACGATGGGTTGGCCGGGAATGCAAAAATACATTGACTATCACTGATTCATACCATAAAAATCATAAAAAGCCGCTCCCTTCAACTGCAAACTAAGGCTTATCTTTGCCACCCCCATAAACGGGGTGTGCTGTCAAAATGGCTCAGCTAACAATGTAGCACCCTTTTTGACAAAAGTTAAGACCAGTTAGAAGGTCAAATAAGTCATCTCGGACCCGTTAGATAGATCCATTGACCAATATGACTGCTCTGACCCGTATGACTTAATTGACTAAAACTAAATTTCAACAAAAATATCTTTTCACCCATGCTTGGTTTTATTTCAAAAATTTTTGGTGGCAGTAAATCGGAGAAAGACGTAAAAAAGATCGAACCCTATGTTGGCAAGATCAACCAGTTCTTTGCTTCTTACCAGTCATTGAGTAATGATGAACTCCGTAACAAGACACAGGAATTCCGCCGTCGTATCAAAGAACATCTTTCCGAAATAGATGCCGAGATCGCTGCGAAGAATACCGCTGCCGAAGAACTTGCCTTTAATGACCTCATGGGTAAGGATGCTTTGTACCAGGAAGTGGACAAGCTGAAAAAAGAAAGAGATAAAAAAATAGAAGAAGCGCTGGAAGCAATACTTCCAGAAGCTTTTGCCGTAGTGAAAGAAACCGCCCGTCGTTTCAAGGAGAACCCGGATATGGTGGCTACGGCAACCCAACTGGATAAGGACCTCAGCGTAAAAAAAGGATATATCACGATCGACGGGGAATCCTCTGTCTTTAAAAATACCTGGACGGCTGCCGGCGGCGAAGTGACCTGGAACATGGTGCATTATGATGTACAGTTGATCGGCGGTATTGTATTGCACCAGGGAAAGATCTCCGAGATGGCCACCGGTGAGGGTAAGACCCTTGTATCCACACTCCCCGCTTACCTGAATGCCTTACCGGGTGAAGGTGTCCATATTGTAACCGTGAACGATTACCTGGCCCGTCGTGACCAGGAATGGAACGGGACCATTTTTGAATGGCTGGGTCTCACCGTAGATTGCATCGATAAACACCAGCCAAACACGGAAGAAAGAAGGAAAGCTTACCTCGCCGATATCACTTATGGTACCAATAACGAATTTGGTTTCGATTACCTCCGTGATAACATGGTGCATACCCCTGATGAAATGGTGCAACGCAAACACCATTATGCCATGGTGGATGAAGTGGACTCCGTACTGATCGACGATGCAAGAACACCATTGATCATTTCCGGTCCCGTTCCCCGGGGCGATGATCAGCAATACCATATCCTGAAACCCAGGATCCTCCAGCTTGTACAGGAACAGGAAAGGATCGTCCGGAACTGTCTGAACGAGGCCAAGAAACGTTTTGCCGAAGGCGATGATGATCCCAAAGGCGGCGGGCTTTATTTATTCAGGGCCAACCGCGGATTACCCAAATACGGGCCGGTGATCAAGTTCCTGAGTGAACCCGGTATCAAAGTGAAGATGCAGAAGGCCGAGAATTATTACCTCCAGGACCAGCAGCGCAATATGCATATCGTGGACGAGGACCTGCTCTTCCATATTGATGAGAAGAATAATTCAGTTGAGTTAACGGATAAGGGTCTCACCATGATCACGAAGAGCGGAGAAGATCCCGATTTCTTTGTGCTGCCGGATATCGGCGTGAAACTGGCCGAAGTCGAAAAGAGTACGGCAGCTCCTGAAGAAAAATTACACCAGAAAGAAGCGATACTGAATGATTATACGCAGAAGGCCGACCGTATCCATACGGTGCAGCAATTACTGAAAGCCTATTCCCTGTTCGATAAGGATGTGGAATACGTGATCATCGACGGGGCTATCAAGATCGTGGATGAACAAACAGGCCGTATCATGGAAGGCCGCCGGTACAGCGATGGCTTGCACCAGGCCCTGGAAGCAAAGGAAAATGTAAAGATCGAAGCGGCTACCCAAACCTATGCTACGATCACCCTCCAGAATTATTTCCGGATGTACCATAAACTGGCCGGTATGACGGGTACGGCAGAAACAGAAGCTGCCGAGTTGTGGAGTATCTATAAGCTGGACGTGGTGACCATTCCTACCAATATCGCTATGATCCGTAAGGACCAGCAGGACCTTGTCTATAAAACCAAAAGAGAAAAATATAAAGCGGTCATTGATGAGATCGAGGCATTGAGAAATGCCGGTCGTCCCTGCCTCGTAGGTACGACCTCCGTAGAAGTAAGTGAATTGCTCGGCCGTATGCTGCAGCAGAAAAAGATCCCGCATAATGTACTGAACGCGAAACAGCACGCCAAAGAAGCGCAGGTGGTTGCCGAAGCCGGTTTGGCTGGTGCTGTCACCATCGCTACCAATATGGCGGGTCGTGGTACGGATATCAAACTCGGGCCGGGTGTAAAAGATGCCGGTGGTTTGGCCATTATCGGTACGGAAAGACATGAAAGCCGTCGCGTGGACAGGCAGTTGCGTGGTCGTGCGGGAAGACAGGGTGATCCCGGTTCTTCCCAGTTCTATGTATCCCTGGAAGATGACCTGATGCGCATGTTCGGGAGTGAGCGTATCGCTTCGCTGATGGATAAATTAGGTTACAAGGAAGGCGATGTGATCCAGCACAGCATGATCAGTAACAGTATCCAGCGGGCGCAGAAGAAAGTGGAAGAGAACAATTTTGGTATCCGGAAACGCCTGCTTGAGTACGATGACATCATGAATAAACAGCGGAATGCTGTTTATGAAAAACGTAACCACGCTTTGTTCGGGGAACGTTTGGCACTGGATATTGACAATTCCTTCTCCACCGTTGCCGGGAGCCTGGTGGATTCTTTCCGCGAGCAGGAAGATTTTGAAGGATTCAAAATGGCCTGTATCGTCAATTTCGGACTGGAAACAAAGATCGAAGAAGAAGAGTTCAAAAGAAATGATATCAATACACTGGTAGAACAACTTTATACCGAAGCAACAGAAAGGTATAGCCAGCATAAAATTGAATTGCAGAAACAGGCGGTCCCTGTTTTCAAGAATATCCGGTTGACGCAGGGAAGCCATATTGAAAATGTGGTCGTTCCTTTCAGCAATGGGCAGAAAGGACTGAGTGTACTGACCAACCTGGACAAAACGCTGAGTTCAAACGCCGTCGAACTCACCAATTCTCTTGAGAAGACCATCACCCTTGCCGTGATCGATGATGCATGGAAAGAACACCTGAGGGCCATGGATGACCTGAAACAAAGTGTGCAAACGGCGTATCTCGAACAAAAGGACCCCCTGGTCATTTATAAGATCGAAGCTTATAACCAGTTCAGCAATATGAATATGGAGGTGAACAAGGATATTGTTTCCTTCCTTTGCCATTCCAATATCCCCATCCAGCAGGAAAACGCACCCCTTAAAGAGGGACGCCAGCAAAAGACCGATATGAGCAAGATGAGGGCCAATAAAGAGGAAGTGGAAGCGGCCGGGCAGGAATACGGGGCCAATGAAAGGGATAAATTCGAGCCGGGTGGCGGGCCGGATGTGGCCGTGAAGCAGGAACCCGTGAAGGTGGGCCCCAAGATCGGCCGGAATGACCCTTGTCCCTGTGGCAGCGGCAAGAAATACAAGCAATGTCATGGCAAGGATGCCTAAAATGATAGCTTAAATGGCAGAAAAGGGGAGTTTTCCAGGAAACATCCCCTTTTTTGTGATTTTCAGGGTGTTAATAACCATTTTTTTAAATCCTTACACAATTTCAAAAAAAACTATACGTTTGTTGCCTTATTCATTAAACCAAAATCAAAAAAACATGAAAAAATTATTCGCCGTAGTAGCATTAGTTGGTCTTATGGCATCTTGCAACAGCAAAAAGAAAGATGAGAAAAAAGAAGAGACCAAAATGGACACTGCTTCTACAACTACGACCACCACTACTACCACAACCACTACTTCGACTGAAGTTCCAACTTTCAGCGATCCTGATGTGACTGCTTATGTAAAAGCATATGAAGATTACATCGCTACTTACAGGAAAGTGGTTGAAAGCAAAGACATGAGCAAAATGGCAGAATTAGGCACTATGGGCCAGGACCTGGCTACAAAAGGTACAGCTGCTGCTCAGAAATTGACCGCTAATCCTGAAGATGCTAAGAAACTGGCTGATTATATGCAGGCCAAGTCAGCAGAAGTAATGGAACTTTCCAAGAAACTGACTGGTCAGTAATTCAATTATTTTGATTTCTTTTAAAATCCCTCCTGGTTAAAAAGCAGGAGGGATTTTTATTTTTTAACTTTAGTTGCCAAAACCTTCCTGCATGTACAAAGTCACCAAAAAAAAGGTCCATAGTTTACTCCACCCGGAGATCGTTGGTGACTCCCACTGGGATAAGATCATCAATATCTTCATTATCGTACTGATCATCCTGAACGTGATCGCTGTAATGCTGGAGACAGTTCCTTCTTTTCATGATGAAGTGCATGAACAACGGTTCTTCCGCTATTTTGATCTTGTTTCCGTTATCATCTTTACGATCGAATACGTGCTCAGGGTGTGGAGCTGCAACCATGATGCCCGTTACAGGCACAGCGTGCGCGGAAGACTGAAGTACATGCTTTCCCCGGCGGCCCTGATCGACCTGGTAGCGATCCTTCCTTTTTACCTGCATGCCCTTATCGGGTTCGACCTTAGAATGCTGAGGATATTACGGCTCTTACGTTTTTTCAGGCTCTTCCGGCTTACGGCCTATACCAGGGCAGCGCAACTGGTGGGCAAGGTATTCAGGTCGCGGGCGAATGAGCTGATGCTGGCCTTTATTCTTACCATGTTCCTGATCGTGATCGCTTCCTGTCTTGTTTATTTCGCGGAGCATAATGCGCAGCCGGATAAATTCACCAGCATACCGGGCACCATGTGGTGGTCCGTGGTGACATTAACTACCGTTGGCTATGGTGACATGTATCCTATCACCGTTCTGGGGAAAATATTTGCTTCGATCGTGCTGCTGGCCGGTATAGGGATGCTTGCTTTACCGGCGGGTATCATTACTTCGGGTTTCCTGGAAGAATCCAGGCATTCCAAACAACATTCTTTTAAATGCCCGCATTGTGGTAAGGAGATCGAGAACGGGCATCATGATCATGCTTAAATTAAAAAAAAACAACCCTCCAAGGGTTATAACCCTTGGAGGGTTGTTTTTTTAACAAGTAACTTTTGAAGAGTTTGAGTTTTTTAGGCTTTTAAAACCCTTTCTTCAGGTTATATTTCTGGTTATAACGTTCGTACAGTTGTTTCTGTTTATCATTCAGATCGATCTTACGACCCTGGATAAACGCATCCGTTACATTATTGGTCCTCATGTCCAGGATATCGCCATCACTGATGATGATATTCGCGTCCTTTCCTACTTCAATGCTCCCTGTCTTGTCGGCCACCCCCATGATCTTTGCCGCGTTCAGGGTGATGGCAGCCAGCGCTTCTTCTTTTGTCAATCCATAAGTAGCGGCGGTACCTGCATTAAAGGCCAGGTTACGTCCTCTTGTCTGGGCATCATCATCAGAGATCGCGAAATTCACTCCTGCTTTCTGTAAAGCAGCGGCCGTTTTATAAGGCTGGTCCACATCATCGTCTTCCGCCGTAGGAAGACTGTGCGGTTGCCCCAGTACAACAGATACATTATGCTCTTTCAGCAGATCAGCGATCTGGTAGCTGTCGCTGCCACCAACGATCACGAGATCAAAGCCGAATTCTTTTACAAAATCAAGCGCTACCAGCATTTGCTTCACCGTATTGGCATGAACATAGAGTTTCTGCGTTTTATTAAAAAGTCCTTTGGTCGCTTCAAATTTCAAATTGGTCTCTTCATGGGAAGCTTCGCCCAGGTAAGCCTTGGCCATCCGGAAAAATCCTTTGATCCCTTCGATCTTATCAAGCGCTTCTTTTACAGGATCGGTCGCGGGTGCCTGCGGGCCTCCGCCAAAACCACCAAAGCCTCTCCCGCTGCGGGGCAGCATGGAAGGCATGTATAGATGCATACCCGCGTCTGTTTTATAAGCTGCGTCTTCCCAGTTCCAGGCATCCAGTTGTACAACGGAGGAAGAGCCTGCCAGCAGGCTACCCTGCGGAACGATATTCGCCAGCAATACACCATTCGAGCGAAGGGTATTGATGACCTTTGAATCGGTATTATAAGCGACTATCGCCCGAACATTGGGATTGAACTCCCCGATCTCCTGCACATCATTACTTGCCCTGACAGCGCCTATTTCAACAAGCCCCAAATTACTGGTAGGAAGAATAAGCCCGGGATAAACATGCTTGCCCTTGGCTTCCACTACCTGTGCGCCGTCAGGGATACTGACACTGGTTCCGACCTCTTCGATCTTCCCGTCTTTCATTTTAATGATCCCGTTCTCGATCACTTTTCCATTCCCTACATGGATGGTGGCGCCTTTGATATAAATGACCGCTTTTTGCGCGGGCGCCGGTAATACATTGCTCTGGGCAAAAGCTGCCGCAGAGAAACAAATTGCTATCGCTAAGAATATTTTTTTCATCTTAATTTTTTTAATCGTTAGAAAGATCATCTGACTCGATCTCCAGTAAGCCATGCTTATGTGCTACGTCGCTGCAGGTATGTATGACCTGGTAGCTTGGTTGTGCCGGGATCATCGGTGTGCCGCTTCTTTTCTCCCCGTTCAGCTTCTTCACAAGCCTTGCTCTTTCTGCGTCCACCTGTTTTTGCAGTTGTTCATCTTTCTGCCTGTCAAAATAAATAGTACCATCAATGATGGTGTATAATGATTTCGCATAAATACTCAACGGGTTATCGGTCCATACCACTACATCTCCATCCTTACCTACTTTCAGGCTTCCTACCCTGTCGTCCACGTGCAGCATTTTAGCGGGGTTAAGGGTGACCATTCTCAACGCTTCCTCTTCGGTCACACCACCATACTTCACGATCTTCCCCGCTTCCTGGTTCAGGCGTCTTGCCATTTCCGCGTCATCCGAATTGATCGCTACGGTCAGGCCCACCCGTTGCATGATAGCAGCATTATAAGGAATTGCATCTTCTACTTCCATTTTATAGGCCCACCAGTCCGAGAAGGTGGAAGCATACGAACCATGCTTCAGCATTTTATCCGCCACTTTATATCCTTCCAGGATATGGGTGAACGTATTCACGGTGTATCCCATCCTGTTGGCGACTTCCATCGCGCTGTTGATCTCGCTTTGTACATAGGAGTGACAGGTGATAAACCTTTTCTTGTCAAGAATCTCCACCAATGCATCCAGCTCAAGATCGCGGCGGGGTGCGATCAAGCCTTTCTTATCCTTTGCATTATTATATTCGGCCCATTGTTTTTTATAATCCTTGGCACGGGTAAACGCATCGACGAGCACCTGCTCCACTCCCATTCTTGTATCCGGGTAGCGGTTATTATTGGAGAAATTACTGATTGAAGCGGTAGAGCGTTTTACATTCTCTCCTAATGCGAATTTTATAAAGCCGTCCGAGTTCTTGAATTTCAGGTCCTCCGCGTTAGCGCCCCAGCGGAGCTTGATCAATTGTGTTTGTCCACCGATCGTATTCGCGGAACCATGCAGGATATGCGAAGTGGTGACACCCCCGCTCAACTGGCGGTAGATATTGATATCATCTGGGTTCAGGTTATCGGCGATGCGAACCTCTGCCGTTACACTTTGTCCGCCCTCATTGATGGAAGCAGCGGCAATATGCGAGTGCTCATCAATGATACCCGGTGACACATGTTTGCCGGTACCGTCAATGATCCTTGCACCGGCTTCATTGATGTTCTTGCCGATAGCGGCGATCTTGCCGTTCTTTATTAATACATCGGTATTCTGGAGAACACCCTCTTTCTCACTTGTCCATACCGTTGCGTTCTTTATCAGGATGGTCTCCTGCTTCGGGGCCTGGTCTTCTTCCCAACCAAAAGGTTCAAAAGGGTACACCACTTTACCAACGACCGGCATTTCTTTTTTCTTAGCGCTGTCCATCTTTACTTCGGCCGCTTTGATGAAAGTGGCGGTCCATGTCAGGGCATTGCCAGAAGAATCAAGACCTGTTCCGTTCCATTCCATACCATTGCTGATACCACTGAGACGGGTAGCACTGGCGGGCAATGTTGGTGTCTGTCCCGCCCCGGGAAATCCGCCACCCGGGAAACCGCCGGGTCTTCTTTGCGTTGTATCACCAGGGTTGGCTGGCCGCTGCCGGCGCACCATCGGCGCATAGCTCAGCTTCACGATCTTTCCATCATGACTGAATTTTGTATTGAGCGTATCTTTTCCATACATCGAAAGCGAACTGCTGCTCTTCACATCCAACACATAATTCTCTGCTCCTGTCGCTGATTTAATGGTCAGGTTCCAGGTACCGGCAATATTTGAATCATCCTTTACCGTGTATCTCATTCCCTGCACCCAGTTATAATAGATAGTGGTCTTCTCATTAAAGATCGGGCCGCTCGTGATGAGGAAATTGGCGAGCTTACCTGCATCCAGGCTTCCCACTTTATCATAGATCCCGAGAACAGTGGCCGGTGTCTTTGTCAGCGCTTCCATGGCTTTGTTCTCGCTCAGTCCGTATTCCATTGCTTTGCGAAGGCTGCTCCAGAAAGTGTTTACACTCCGGAGATCGGCAGTAGTAAGGCAAAAAGGAATGCCGGCTTTTTCAAATGCCGCGGCATTCGTAGGTGCCAGTTCCCAATGTTTCATATCATTGACCGAAACAAAACGGGCATCACTGGGATCTTCAACATCCTGGGCCTGCGGAAAATTCAAGGGCAGGATAAAAGTGGCATTGGTAGCTTTCATTTCTTTTATCCGCTGGTATTCATTCTGACCCGCCTTAATAATATATTGTACGCCAAATTCATCTCCTATCTTATCGGCACGCAGGTCATTCCATTTATCATTGGCTTCGAATATCTGGGGGAGACCCTGCTCATCGTTCCATGCCTGGAGACTGAGGTTGAGTCCTTCCAACGGTGGTTTATTTTTATACCATTGCGCATCCAGGTAAGATTGCCGTAACAGCGCAATACTTCCCATGATCGAACCGGGATAGCTCTGCGTGGAAGTTCCTTTACTGAAAGAATAATGAGCCGAAGCTTTTTCTTTGATGACAATAAGGTTCTCCTTTTCATTGGCCAGTGTGACAACTGTTCCTGTACCACGGGCGATACCATCTCTTATATGTGACAGTACGGTCCCGAATCCTGCTTCCCGCAAGGGTTTGGCCTTGGTATCGTCTACGGCAAAAACACGGTAGGCATCTGCATCGCTCTTAATGGCCTGGTTCCAACCATAAGCGCCCTTGGTAGCTGTTTCCAATTGCGGTTGCTGGGCAAAGTTGAACCCGCCTCCTGCAGCAGCTCCTGCCCGTTGCGGGGTGGGTATCCCGTAATCAGCATAGATATCAATAAAAGAAGGGTAAATGTATTTTCCCCTGCAATCCACTTCAACGGCGCCCGCGGGTACTTTGAGGCCTGTACCTACGGCGATGATCTGCCCGTCCTTAATGACCATCGTGGCATTGGTCAGCGTGGTCGTCGCATCTTTTACAATCGTGGCATTGGTGAAAGCGTAGTGACCGTGTCGGGGATCGGCCACCCCGTTCTCCGGGAAGGTGACCTGTGCATGCAGCGACCCGGCACAAAGAATACTGCCCAAAAGCAGTAGTGTTAGTTTTCTCATTGCATTAGTTTTAATAAGTGATTCGAATTTAATGTAATCCCCTTTACCCGCTGATAATTTATGATAAAAGGCGTCTTCTTTGACGCAAAAGCCGGGATTCCCCTTTCACAGGAACTTATATTAACTTTGACCCTCCTTAATTACAGACTCATGACAAGAAGTCAATCCGCCATAATCTTACCTGACTTTGGACTTTCTCCCCGCGTCGACCAGGTCGGGGTGGAAGAAAGGGCTTCGCGTTTTACCAAGCGAAGCATTAAGAAAGAAACTAAGATGAACGGGTTGAAACTGGTCCTGAATATGATCGACCTGACCACCCTTGAAGGAAAGGATACCGATGGAAAAGTAAAACAGCTTTGCTATAAAGCCATGCACCCGCATGATGCATTGCCAGATATCCCAACCGTCGCAGCCATATGCGTTTATCCCTCGATGGTGAAAGTGGCAAAAAAAGCACTGGGTGATTCAGGGATAAAGGTCGCTTCGGTCGCCACCGCATTTCCCAGCGGGCAGGCTCCCAAAGACATCAAGATCCGGGATACAAAATACGCGGTGAATGAAGGGGCAGATGAAGTGGATATGGTGATCAGCCGTGGTAAATTCCATGCAGGCGAATATAATTTTGTGTTCGACGAGATCGCCGCCATCAAGGAAGCCTGTGGGGATGCAAGGCTAAAGGTCATCCTCGAAACCGGTGAACTCGGCACTTTTGACAAGGTGCGGCGGGCGAGTGATATCGCCATGCATGCCGGGGCAGATTTCATTAAAACGTCAACGGGAAAGATCCAGCCGGCCGCTACCATGCCCGTGACACTGGTGATGCTCGAAGCGATCCGTGATTTTTATTATAAGACTGGGAAAATGATCGGTATGAAACCTGCCGGTGGTATCTCCAAATCAAAACTGGCCCTGCATTACCTGGTGATGGTAAAGGAAACCCTGGGCGAGGACTGGCTGAATAACCAATGGTTCCGTTTTGGCGCCAGCAGTTTGGCGAATGATGTACTGATGCAGATCGCGAAGGAAAAGACGGGGATGTACCAGTCGGCGAATTACTTTTCGGTGGACTAAATAATATTAAGAATTGGGAAAAGGTCAATTGTGAAATTTCGAAATTTCACAATTCCAAAATTTCGCAATAAATAGATAATATGCCTGCAACAAAAAAGAAAGCTCCTGCAAAAAGCAACACGATCAAACTGAAATTTGATACGTCCTGGAGCTATGCCCCCGCGCCGGAAAGCAAGAGCGCTGCAACCATCAATAAACAATACGACCTTTTCATCAATGGAGAATGGCAGAAACCCGTCAGCAAGAAATATTTTGATACGATCAATCCCGCCAACGAAGAAAAATTGAGCGAAGTGGCCGACGCCGGTACAGCCGACGTGGACAAAGCCGTGAAAGCGGCCCGTACGGCTTATGAAAAGGTCTGGAAGAAAATGCCCGCGAAAGAAAGAGCTAAATATATTTTCCGGATCGCCCGCATGGTGCAGGAAAAAGCAAGGGAGCTGGCGATCATCGAATCACTGGATGGTGGTAAACCCATCCGGGAGAGCCGGGATTTTGACGTGCCAACGGCGGCCAATCATTTTTTCTATTATGCAGGCTGGGCGGATAAATTAGAATATGCTTTTCCTAACCGCAGGACAGAACCTTTAGGTGTGGCGGGACAGATCATCCCCTGGAATTTTCCTTTATTGATGGCAGCATGGAAGATCGCACCTGCTATTGCAACGGGTAACACCGTGGTATTAAAACCCGCAGAGACAACGCCTCTGACAGCATTAAAACTGGCCGAGATCATCCAGGAAGCAGACCTTCCTCCCGGTGTAGTGAATATCATAACCGGTGCCGGGGCCGCCGGCGCAGCGATCGTCAATCATCCCGATATCAATAAGATCGCTTTTACCGGCTCCACTGATGTAGGAAAGATCATTCAAAGAGCTATCGCCGGAACAAAGAAGAAAGCAACCCTGGAATTAGGTGGCAAGGCCGCGAATATCATCTTCGAAGATGCCCCGATCGACCAGGCCGTGGAAGGCGTCATTAACGGCATTTATTTTAACCAGGGGCATGTGTGCTGCGCGGGTTCCAGATTATATGTGCAGGAATCCGTGGCGAAAGAAGTGATCCGGAAATTGAAGGACCGGATCGAATCCCTGATCGTAGGCGACCCGCTGGACAAGAATACGGATATCGGCGCTATCAATTCAAGACAACAACTGGAAACCATCCATAAATATTTAAGTATCGGTAAAAAAGAAGGCGCTGAAATGTACGAAAGCTCCTGCCGCCTGCCGGGCAAAGGATTTTTCTGCCGTCCTACCCTGTTCACGAATGTTGCACAGAGCAACAGGATCGCGCAGGAAGAGATCTTCGGACCTGTGCTGGCAGTGCTGACCTTCCGTACCGATGATGAAGTGATCGAAAAAGCGAACAACTCACCTTATGGCCTTAGTGCGGGTGTGTGGACCGACAAGGGTTCCAAGATATTCAATATGACAAGAAGGATGAGAGCCGGTGTGGTTTGGGCGAATACGTTCAACAAGTTTGACCCTACATCTCCCTTTGGTGGTTATAAAGAGAGCGGGTTTGGAAGAGAAGGAGGATTGCATGGGCTCTCCGCGTATGTGAATATTGTTTAGAAAATGAGAAATAAGGAAGTAGTTAATCCGTGTTCATCTTTTCGTGTTTTGTTCGTGTGTTTTCGTGACTTGTATTTAATCCGTGTTCATCTGTGTTAATCTGTGGCTAAAAAAAAAATTATGGAAAAGACAATCAAGAAATCCTCGTTGTCGATCAGCGAGAATGGTCTCGAGAAGAAATCATCTTCTAAACGGTTGGAAGTTTTGAAGACCTATAAGATCTATATCGGCGGCCAATTCCCGAGAACGGAATCCGGTCGTTATTATATACCTACCAATGCTGCCGGTAAAAAACTGGCCAATGTCTGCCTGAGTTCAAGAAAAGATTTCCGCGATGCTGTCCTTGCCGCAAGAGGCGCGGTCAGTGGCTGGAGCGGAAGAGCCGCTTTCAACCGCAGCCAGGTCCTTTACAGGATGGCGGAGATGCTGGAAGGAAGAAAAGCGCAATTCATCGAGGAACTGATGCAACAGGATTCCACGAAAGCAAAAGCAGAAAAAGAGGTGAACCTTGCCATCGATAGATTAATCCATTATGCAGGCTGGTGTGATAAGTTCCAGCAATTGTTCAGTGCAGTGAACCCCGTGGCTTCCTCCCATTTTAATTTCTCGGTACCCGAACCGATGGGCGTGGTGTCCATCATTGCGCCCCAGGAAGATTCACTATTGGGACTGGTTTCTGTCATCGCCCCGGTGATCGCTGGTGGAAATACCTGCGTGGTCCTGGCATCAGAGACCAAACCGCTTTGTGCCGTCACTTTCGCAGAAGTACTGAACTCTTCTGACCTGCCGGGAGGAGTTGTCAATATTTTAACAGGTAAACCGGCTGAGCTGGCCTCCTGGTTCACTGATCATATGGACGTAAATGCAACCATTTATTGTGAAAATAATTCTGATACCCAGCAGATGATGCGGGAAAGATCAGCCACCAACCTGAAACGCGTCTTTTTCTATGATACGATCAACTGGTATTCCGATGAAGGTCAGTCGCCTTATTTCATCATGGATACGCAGGAGATAAAAACTACCTGGCACCCGATCGAGAATATCGCCAGTGCGGGAAGCGGATATTAAAAGTTTATTGTTTTTGGTAAGATATTTGACCTTATGCCACACATGAAAATCCTTTTTACGATCACGATGCTGGTGCTTACAGCCAATTGTTTTGCCCAGGAAGATACGACCGGTAAACAACCGGTGGACAGCAATACTGTTATCATTCATAAAGATCCGCGGCTTGACCTGCTGGTAAAAAAACAGGCCACGATCAATGAAGTGACCAGTCGCGACGGCCGCAAAACCGACAAAGGTTTCCGCCTGATGATCGTCAGCACGAACAGCCGAGATGAAGCACTGGCCGCCAAGACAAAGGTCTATACCTATTTTCCAGAACTGAAAGCCTATCTCTGGTACCAGTCACCCTATTTCAGGGTAAAGGCCGGCAATTTCAAGGACCGCAAAGATGCCGAAGCTTACCAGAAGAGACTGAATACCTATTTCCCCAAAGGTGTCTTTATCATGAAAGATATCATCGAAGTGAAACCGGGAAAAGCTACCGAGGACGAGATACAACCTTAATAAGGATAACTATTTAATAGGATCCCTGCCGCTGGCGGGGATTTTTATTTATACGGCGAGAGGCTTCCGGTTGAAACACTATTTTTGCCTTATGCACGAAAGGATCAAAACACTCGCAAAGAAATACGCCCCTGAACTTATCGAGGTCCGCCGCCATCTTCATGCTCATCCTGAATTGAGTTACCAGGAATTCGAAACCTCCAAATTCGTCCAGGGCAAGTTGAAAGAACTGGGAATACCTTTTGAGGTAAAAGCGACCACGGGCGTAGTGGGTTTGCTCAAAGGGAAGAACCCTGGTAAAAGAGTGATCGCGTTAAGAGCTGACATGGATGCGCTGCCGATCAAAGAGGAGAACGACATTCCTTATAAATCAAAGAATGAAGGGGTGATGCATGCCTGTGGTCATGATGTGCATACCACCTGTCTGCTGGGAGCCGCGAAGATCCTTGCAGAACTAAAGGACGAATGGGAAGGAACGGTCAAGCTGATCTTTCAGCCCGGTGAAGAAAAGAATCCCGGTGGCGCGTCCCTGATGATCAAAGATGGTGTACTTGAAGATCCAAAACCACAGGCGATCCTTGCCTTGCATGTCAATACAATACTGGAAGTGGGCCAGTTGAGTTTCCGTAGCGGTAAAGTGATGGCGAGTGCCGACGAATTATATTTTACGGTAAAAGGTAAAGGTGGTCATGCGGCCTCACCACATATCACAGTCGATCCTATCCTGATCAGTTCACATTTGATCATTGCCTTACAGCAGATCATCAGCCGCAATAATAATCCTTTCAACCCTTCAGTGCTTTCCATTACCTCTTTCAATGGTGGTAATACGACCAATGTCATTCCGAATGAAGTAAAACTGATGGGAACATTCAGAGCCATGGATGAAGAGTGGCGTTTCAAAGCCCATGAGCTGATAAAGAAAATCTCGACTGACCTTGTTCATTCCATGGGCGGGGAACTCGACCTGCATATCGATGTGGGCTATCCCTGCGTGATGAACAATGAAAAAGTAACGGCCGACGCTATGAAGAAAGCAGCGGAATATATGGGCGAAAAAAATGTAAGTGAGACAGAACTCCGGATGGGTGCCGAGGATTTTGGCTATTATGCCCAGCAGATCCCGGCCTGTTTTTACCGCCTTGGTACGATGAACAAAGCCAAAGGAATCACCGCGGGCGTGCATACCCCTGTTTTCAATATTGATGAATCGGCTATCGAGATCGGGATGGGCATGATGGCCTGGCTGGGCAGCTCTGTGCAGTCATAACCCCTTCATTCATAACCTTTTTTGGTAAAATTCCGTTCGGCTTATTATTTTGTACATTGCATCCCGTTTCAGAGGATGGTGAAGAATGCTTATCGCTAAATTATGGCAATGGAAAACGACTTACGGAAACAGCAGGCGCTTGAATATCACTCAAAAGGAAGACCCGGGAAGATCGAAGTAGTTCCCACCAAGGAAGCCAAAACACAGAGAGACCTTTCCCTGGCTTATTCCCCCGGCGTAGCCGCCCCCTGCCTGGAAATTGCAGCCAACAGGGAGAATGTTTATAAATACACCGCCAAGGGAAACCTGGTCGCGGTTATCAGCAACGGTACCGCGGTATTGGGACTGGGTGATATTGGCCCCGAAGCCGGTAAACCCGTGATGGAAGGGAAAGGTGTGCTCTTCAAAATATTCGCTGATATCGACGTCTTCGATATCGAGATCAATGAAAAGGACCCGGAGAAATTCGTGCAGATCGTCAAAGCGCTGGAACCCACTTTTGGCGGTATCAACCTCGAGGACATTAAGGCACCCGAATGTTTTTATATCGAGAAAAAACTGAAAGAGCAGTTGAACATTCCCGTGATGCATGACGACCAGCATGGTACGGCCATCATTTCCGCGGCTGCTTTGCTGAATGCGCTCGAAATACAGAAAAAGAAAATTGAAAAAGTAAAGTTCGTGGTGAACGGGGCAGGCGCGGCGGCAATGGCCTGTATCATGTTGTATGAATCACTTGGCGCCAAACACGAGAACTTCCTGGTGTTTGACCGCAAAGGAGTTTTACATAAAGGAAGGAACGAGCTCGAAGATTTCAAATTGAAATTCGCCAATGCAAAAAGTGAAATGACACTGGCACAGGCAATGAAGGATGCGGATGTGTTCATTGGATTGAGTGCCGGCAATACGGTAACGGTAGATATGGTAAAAAGCATGGCGAAACACCCGATCGTTTTCGCGATGGCCAACCCGGACCCCGAGATCAGTTGGGAAGACGCCACTGCCGCAAGAAAGGATATCATTATGGCCACCGGCCGCAGCGATTATCCCAACCAGGTCAATAATGTGCTGGGCTTTCCTTATATCTTTCGCGGGGCGCTCGATGTGAGGGCCTCCCAGATCAATGAAGCGATGAAACTGGCCGCGGTGAAAGCGTTGGCGGAACTGGCCAAAACTCCTGTACCCGATATCGTGAACATGGCTTATGGCGAGAAGAGCATTGTTTTTGGCGAGAACTATATCATCCCCAAACCACTTGACCCGAGATTGCTGGCCACCGTGGCCCCTGCTGTTGCCAAAGCAGCGATGGAAAGTGGGGTGGCACAACATCCGATTGAGAACTGGGATGCCTATGTCACCAACCTGAACAACCGGCTGGGGCTCGATAACCAGGTAATGAGGGTCATCGGCAATAAGGCCCGTCGCGATCCCAAACGTATCGTATTCGCGGAAGCCGATAATTTAAAGATCCTGAAAACAGCACAGATCGTTTTTGATGAGGGTGTTGGTTACCCCATCCTGCTGGGGGATGTAACCAAGATCAACAATATTGCCATTGCCAATGGTATCGACCTCGAAGGCATTCCCATTTTTGATCCGCGCAGTGATGAAATGGAAGAAAAAAGAAATGCTTATTCAGAGATATTTTTCCGAAAGCGGGGACGTAAAGGGTTCAATGCATATGAATCGAAGAAAGTGATGAAGGACCGTAACTATTTTGGTTGCATGATGGTGGAATGCGGTGATGCCGATGCGATGATCTCCGGGCTGGCCAAGAATTATCCTGATACGATCCGTCCTGCCCTGCATACGATCGGAACAGAAGAGGGTGTGACGAAGATCGCCGGGATGTACCTGATGCTGACCAAAAAAGGACCGCTCTTCCTGGCGGATACGACGGTGAATTTTAATCCAACTGCGGAAGAACTGGCCGAGATCACTTTATTGGTAGCCAAGGAAGTGAGGAATTTCAATATCATACCGCGTATCGCGATGCTGAGTTATTCGAATTTCGGCAGCAGCAATTCTCCCGAGGCGGCGCTGGTAGCCAAGGCCCGGAAAATTGTAAAAGAAAAAATGCCGAGTTTGCTGGTGGATGGGGAAATGCAGGCCAGTGTTGCTTTCAATAAAGAACTGATGAAAGAGAATTACCCTTTCAGCGAACTCGCGGATAAGGATGTGAATACCCTGATCTTTCCCAACCTCGCGGCGGGTAATATCGCGTATAACCTGATGAAAGAACTGGAGACTGCCGATGCGGTGGGACCGATCCTGCTGGGACTAAAAAAACCAGTGCATATTTTGCAACTCGGTAGCTCCGTCCGCAGTATTTTCAATATGGCTTTGATCGCGGTGGTGGATGCACAGATAAAAAGCAAAACGCCCACCGACGAGATCGTCAAACGTTCCCGCTGGTGGAAACGATTCCGGAAGACCAGCAAGGATATGTAGAGGCAAGTCATGTCTCTATCTGCATATCCGGTATCTTTGACCATAGGCAGACCCTAAAAAGATAAACAATACCCGAGAGATGACCATTTTCAGTGATATAGGCCGTTACCTCCTGATGATCAAAGGCATGTTTTCCAAACCGGAAAACGGCAGGATGTACTGGAAGGAATTCATTCACCAATGTACAGAGATCGGTTTTGGTTCCCTGGGTATCGTCGCCATCATCTCAGTGTTCATCGGTGCTGTATCTACCATACAAACAGCCTACCAGTTGGTCAGTCCCCTGATACCCCCTTCCACTATCGCCCAGATCGTAAGGGATACGGTGATACTTGAATTCGCCCCTACGCTTGTTTGTATCGTACTCGCGGGTGTGGCCGGAAGCCGCATCGCCAGCGAATTGGGAAACATGAGGGTGAGCGAACAGATCGATGCCCTGGAGATCATGGGCATCAATACAAAGACCTATCTTATCCTGCCTAAAATAGGAGCGGCGCTGTTGATGATCCCGCTGCTGGTGGCGATCGCCATGGCACTCGGTATATGGGGAGGAAGACTGGCAGGCGTTGCATCGGGGATCATTTCGGGAGATACTTTTGATAAAGGGCTGCTGGAATTCTTTGTTCCTTTCAATGTTATTTTTGCGCTCATCAAGTCCTATGTTTTCTCTTTTATCATTTCAAGTATACCGGCCTTCTATGGTTATTATGTAAAAGGCGGGGCGCTGGAGATCGGGCGGGCCAGTACCAAAGCGGTGGTGGTCAGTTGTATCCTGATATTGTTTGCAGATTATATCCTGTCCGCATTACTCCTGCCCACCTAAGCATTATTCATGATCGAAGTAAAAAATATAAAAAAAGCCTTTGGCGATAAAACAGTGATCCAGGACGTGAGTTCTGTGATGAAGGCCGGGCAGTGCAACCTGATCATTGGTTCCAGCGGCAGTGGTAAGACCGTATTGATGAAATGCATGGTAGGTCTTTTTGAGCCGGACCAGGGTGAAGTATTGTACAACGGGCATAATTTCACTACCATGAAGGGGGATGAGAAAACCGAGATCCGCAAAGAGATCGGGATGCTTTTCCAGGGGTCTGCCCTGTTCGACAGCCAGACTGTGGAACAAAATGTGATGTTCCCTTTAAGCATGTTCACCAAGGATAGTTACCGTAAAAAGCTCGACCGGGTCAATGAAGTACTGGCACGGGTGAACCTCGTGGATGCCAATAAAAAATTTCCCTCCGAGCTTAGTGGTGGAATGAAAAAAAGGGTGGCCCTGGCCAGGGCGATCGTATTAAATCCCAAATACCTTTTTTGCGATGAGCCCAATTCAGGTCTTGACCCGCAAACATCTTTGGTGATCGACAAACTGATACAGGAGATCACGGTTGAATATAATATTACTACGGTGGTCAATACCCATGACATGAACAGCGTGATGGAGATCGGTAACTATATCCTTTATATGTACCAGGGCAATAAGGAATGGGAAGGGACCAACAAAGAGATCATCTTCAGCAAGAACCAGCGCCTGAATGATTTCATCTTCGCGTCCGAGTTCTTACGGGATGCCAAGGATATGCGGATGCTGGAAGAGACGGGGAAGATCTCCAACGAGCGGGACATGGATGCCTTGCTGGACAAGGACGCCCCGACCCTTGTGCCTCCGCCTGATGAGGAATAGGCCAACCGGAAACTGCAAATCCCTTACTTTTGCGGCAACTATAATCGCTGAACATGAGCATTCTCGTCAATAAGAAATCAAAGATCTTAGTACAGGGTTTTACCGGCACAGAAGGCACCTTTCATGCTACCCAGATGATCGAATACGGTACCAACCTCGTGGGCGGCGTAACGCCGGGAAAGGGAGGAAGCACACACCTGGACAAACCAGTTTTCAATACCGTAGCCGATTGTATTAAAACAACCGGTGCGGATACAAGTATCATCTTTGTTCCTCCCGCTTTTGCAGCCGATGCTATCATGGAAGCAGCCGATGCTGGTATCCAACTGGTGGTATGTATCACCGAAGGCATCCCCGTACAGGATATGGTAAAAGTGAAGAATTATTTACAGGGAAAGAATACAAGGCTGATCGGCCCTAATTGCCCGGGCGTTATCACCGCGGGAGAATGCAAAGTGGGCATCATGCCGGGCTTTGTCTTTATTCCCGGTCGTATCGGCATCGTTTCCAAATCAGGCACCCTTACCTATGAAGCGGCCGACCAGGTAGCCAAAGCAGGCCTTGGTATTTCTACCGCCGTGGGTATCGGGGGCGACCCGATCATCGGAACTACAACAAAAGAAGCAGTTGAATTATTCATGAATGATAAGGACACCGACGCGATCGTTATGATCGGTGAGATAGGTGGTGGAATGGAAGCCGAAGCCGCCCGCTGGATAAAGGATAACGGAAATAAAAAACCGGTCGTGGGCTTTATCGCCGGCCAGACAGCCCCTCCCGGTCGCCGCATGGGTCATGCCGGCGCCATTGTCGGCGGTGCCGACGATACCGCTGCCGCAAAAATGAAGATCATGACAGAATGTGGTATCCACGTGGTCAGCAGCCCCGCCGATATCGGGAAGAAAATGGCAGAAGTGATCAGGAAATAAAGGAACGATCCCTCATAAAGTGAAAACCTCTCCAGGAATGGAGAGGTTTCTTTTTTTAACCTTTAGTGTATAGTGTGTGAGAAATTAGCGGGATTCACGGATAAAACGGGCCAGGTCATCTTTGCTGCTGTTGAAAGTGAACGCGTCATTCAACTGGTAGTAATTCTGTTTGTCCACTGTCTTACGGTAAGCATACTTTGCTACTTCCAGCCTGTTGTTCTCAAAAGTGAAGAGCAACATCAGTTCTTTCACCTGCTGGGTTGTAAAGTTGCCTTTGTCAATGATCACTTTGGCAGAGACCAGCCTGTTGGCTTCAAACCATTCTTTACGGATCTGGTCTTTTACATCATTGAATTCGCGGGTGCTCATTACATTACCGCGGCCATTGTCCCATCCGCCATTGTTGTTGTCATAATAATCATCTTCATCGTTGTACCATTCGTCGTCCTGGTCGATACGGCGCTCATCCACCATTACTTTTCCAAAACGGTTGACGGTGATGTCGAGGTGGAAGCCCTTTTTCAGTAACAGGGAGTTGCTGTAGATGACCTCGGTCTTGCGGCCAACGCCGAATCCAAAACCATTGCCATTCTTTTTAGCGGTCTTTTCGCGGGTGATCTTCACCTGGTGATAACCTTCGCCAAGATAACTGAGGGTGATACCATTGTCTTTCATGCTGAACTTCCTGCCATCCACTTCAATTTTCATTTCAGTGCTGGTACCCACAGCAGAAACACTGAGGCGGCTGCCATCGTAGGCCAGGAGGGAAAGAGAGAACAGTGAGCTTAATAAAAGGGTAGAAAATTTTTTCATGATCGGTGATTTAATTGTTATTAAAGTTTTGTTCGTACTGGTAAATTCCAAACCCATGCCACCGTGCCAAAAAAGGACTGAACAAAATGTTAAAGGACCTGTTCCCACCTGCCTGCTCCTGCGGGTTCATGCGGGAATCCTTTCCTGTCAAGGATCCTGGCCTGCGGTTTCCAGATGCTAAAGCTTTGTTGTAAGCAAAGAAAAATACGCGTTAAGCGGTATGGTAAGCCATTCAAAAAGAATAAACTTTGTTTTCTCTTTTGTTTTCATGGTCTGGAACGACCTTACTCCGCGTTGAACGGGGCAGGGTCGTTTCTTGTTTATGAAATTCATCTCCGGCCAGCATCTTATCGTCGCATAAGATTAATTAACTTGTACTAAATTTAAAAAGCATGAAAATGCAACTGGTCAAACACCTTATCCTGGCCTGCAGCTTATTCAGCCTCTCTACCATGAATACTTATTCGCAGAATCCCATCAAGAACTATTCAACCGAATGGAAGCGGGTGGATGCATTCGTGGAAAAAGGGCTGCCGAAGTCAGCCTTGGAAGAGGTGAAAAAAATATATGCTCTTGCAAAAAAAGACAAACAAGATGCACAGGTCATCAAATCACTGGTATATATAACAAATGTGCAGCAAGATACCCGCGAGGATAACGACGTCTTTTCCATCACTGAAATAGAGAAAGAGATCGCCACCACTAAAGAACCGGTAGTTTCCATCCTGAAAAGTTACCAGGCTACCCTGTACTGGAGCTATTACCAGCGTAACCGCTGGAAGATCTATAACCGCACCAAAACGGAGAATTTCAGCAAAACAGATATAGCGACATGGGATTCAGAGGACTTTCACAAAAAGATCGGTGAATTGTACCTCCAGTCGATCAAGGAAGAGAAACTCCTGCAACAAACCCGGCTGGATGCCTTTGATGCGATCATTACAAAAGGTAATATGCGGCACCTTCGTCCTACGCTGTATGACCTGCTCGCCCAATGTGCCCTTGCCTATTTTGAGAATGATGAACGGGATATCAAAAAACCCGCCTATGCCTTTGAACTCAACCAGGCCAGCGCCTTTGACCCCGCAGCGGATTTTATTACCCGGAAGTTCCCGACCAGGGATTCCCTCTCCTTACAATACAAGGCCCTGCTGGTCTATCAAAAGCTTTTGGCTTTTCATCTCGCTGATAAAAAACCGGACGCCCTGCTTGACGCGGATATCCAGCGTATCGAGTTTGTAAAAAGTAAATCAGTACACCCGGATAAGGACCAGTTATATTTTAACGCTATCAATCATATCACCCGTCAATATGAGAATACACCCGCCGCTTCGCAGGCCTGGTATCTATTAGCCGCCTGGTATGAAGAGAAGGCCGCCACTTACAAACCTTATGGAGATACAACCCATCGCTATGACCGCCTCAAGGCCAAAGAGATCTGTGAAAGAGTAATCCAACAAAAAGATTCCTCCGAAGGAAAGATCAATTGTTATAACCTGTTGAACCAGATCAACAGTAAATCGCTTGAATTCAGCGTGGAGAAAGTGAATGTACCGGGACAACCCTTCCGTTCACTGGTCCAATACAGGAATTTCAATGCGCTGTACCTGCGGCTGATCCGGGCCGACGAGAACGTGAAAAAACAACTGGAGAACCAGTACGATGAGAAATACTGGCCCGCTATCGTTGCTGCCAACCCTTTAAAAAGCTGGCAACAATTGCTCCCTGTTACAGGGGACATGCAGGAGCACGGTGTCGAAATAAAAATAGAAGGTCTTCCAGCCGGTGAATATATTCTCGCCGCCTCGAATGAAAAGGATTTCAGTGGTAAAAAAACGATCCTGGGCGCCCGCTTCTTGTATGTATCGGGCATCAGCTATGTCAACAGTAACGAAGATTTCTTTGTACTGAACCGTGATAACGGTCAACCTCTTGCCAAAGCTGCCGTACAGGTCTGGGAACAGAAATACGATTACAAACAATCCAAATACATCAAAGAAAAAGGAAAGAGCTATACGACGGATGCCAATGGGTTCTTCAGAATGGACCGGCCCAAAAAAGAAGCGAATAATTACAGCAGCTATTCTTACCTGCTCGACATCTCCCATAACAACGACCGTCTTTTTATGAACGACCTGGTCTACGACTATTATTATTACAATGGCGCTCCCGAGGAGCCCAGGACGAGCACGTCTGTTTTTCTTTTTACCGACCGCAGTATCTACCGGCCCGGCCAGGTGGTCTTCTTCAAAGGGATCGTATTGAGCCATAACAGCGCTCAAAAAACGGGTGCAGTAAAAACAAATTACGAGACGACCGTTATTCTCCGCGATGCCAATTATAAGGACGTTGATACGATAAAAGTAAAAACGAATGAGTATGGTTCTTTCAACGGGAAATTCCAGTTGCCACAGGCCGGGATGAACGGCCAGTTCACTGTGTATACTAAGAATGATGGCGGCAACGCCGGGTTCAGGGTGGAAGAATATAAACGCCCTAAATTCTATGTGGACTATGAACCCATCAAAGGCACTTATAAAGTAAATGATAAAATAAAGATCACGGGGATCGCCAAAGCCTACGCCGGTAATAATATAGATGGCGCGATAGTAAAATACAGGGTGGTAAGAAAACCCCGCTTCATTTATTACTGGATGTTCTGGCGCAAATGGCAGCCTCCTGTTGAAGAAATGGAGATCGCCAACGGTGAACTGAAAACCGACAAGGACGGTAAGTTCGTGGTGGAATTCACCGCTATTCCCGATCTCAAGATCGATAAGAAGCTGGAACCGGTATTTGACTACCATGTCTACGCCGATGTCACCGATATCAACGGGGAAACCAGGACGGGAGAAAGATCTGTTTCTGTAAGTTATAAAGCATTGATGCTTGTGACGGGCATTCCGGGAACCCTTCCTGCAGACAGCCTAAAGACAATTTCTATCCGTACCCAGAATATGAACGGGGAATACGAACCGGCAAAAGTGAAAGTGACGATCAGCAAATTAAAAGAAGAAAAACGCCTTATCCGCGAACGATTCTGGGAAAGGCCCGACCAGTTCGTCATGAGCAAGGAAGAATATATAAAGAACTTCCCTTACGATGAGTACGATAATGAAACGGATGTGAAGAATTGGGAGAAGGGGCAGGAGTTGTTCAATAAGAGTGATTCTGTTAAGGAAAATGCTCCATGGACCATTGACCATGGAGCATGGGCTCCCGGCTTTTACCTTATTGAAATATCAACCAAAGACAAAAACGGGGAAGAAGTAAAGGATCTAAAATACATTGAGCTGTATGATGAAAAGACCAACCAGCTTAATCATCCAGCTTATCTCTGGAACGGGATCAGCAAAACAACCGTAGAACCCGGGGAGACAGCAAAAGTGGAATGGGGAACGGCAGCCGACAATCTTTTTGTAGTACAGCAAGTAGACCGGAAGACCGGAAGTCAGGGGTCCGGGGATGCCTCTTATAGTTTTATAAGTCTGAATGACCAGAAAAAGACCTTTAGTTTTCCAGCGGCAGAAGCTGACCGTGGTGGTTATGGGGTTGGGTGGTTATTCATCAAACACAACCGTTTTTATCAACTGAATCAAACGATCAGTGTTCCCTGGACCAATAAGGAACTGACGGTTGAGTATGCTACGTTCCGTGACAAGACCCTTCCGGGCAGTGAAGAAAAATGGAAACTGAGAATAAGTGGGTATAAAAATGAAAAAGTGGCGGCTGAAATGCTGGCCAGCATGTATGATGCGTCGCTTGACCAATTCTACCCGCACGGTTGGGGTCAGCCTTCGATCTGGCCATATTACTATAACAGCAAAACATGGAATGGTACCCAGAATTTCACCCGTATCGAATCACAACAACGGTACATCAATGATGAAGAATCCAGGTACGTGGATAAGCGCTATGATTATCTTTTCTTTTCTGAAGAAGGGGATTATTCTTACGGTGTGCCCGGGGGTAATCCTAAAATGATGCGCTTACCCAAACCCGTAACAGCCAACGGAGCACCACCCGAAGCCGATGAAATGGGGGTAGCCAATAATAAAAAAGAGGTGGACAGGAGAGCAAAAAAGGATGGTGACAAAGACGGGGTAAGGGATTCAGTTGATAATGAACAGCAGGAAAGCAAATCACCCGCAGAACAATCCGGGGATGTCAAGATCAGGAAGAATTTCAACGAGACAGCCTTCTTCTTCCCCGACCTGAGAACCGACAGCAGCGGGGCCATCGAATTCACTTTTACTATGCCGGAAGCATTGACGAAATGGAAATTCATGGCACTGGCACATACCAAAGAGGCTGCTTTTGGCAGCAGTACTAAAGAGATCGTTACGCAAAAGGACCTGATGGTGCAGCCCAATGCACCCCGTTTCCTGCGGGAAGGTGATAAAATGGAATTCAGTTCCAAGATCGTTAACCTGAGCGCTAAAGAACTGACCGGTACTGCCGAGTTCCAGCTCTTTGACGCCGCAACGAATGAACGGGTGGATGGTTTATTCAGGAACATGGTCCCCAATCAATATTTCACCGTGGCTGCGGGCCAGAGTGAAGCAGTGAAATTCCCGATCGAAGTCCCCTATCTTTTCAATAAGGCATTGGTATGGCGGATCGTTGCCAAAGCCGGCAACTACAGTGATGGGGAAGAAAACGCCCTGCCTGTTTTGACCAACCGGATGCTGGTGACGGAAACAATGCCTTTGCCGATGCGGGGAACGGGCACGAAAGAATTCAATTTTGAGAAATTACTGAACAGCGGGCAAAGCGAAAGTTTACAACAGTATGCATTGACACTGGAATATACTTCCAACCCTGCCTGGTATGCGGTGCAGGCCCTGCCCTACCTGATGGAATATCCTTATGAATGCGCCGAGCAGACCTGGAACAGGTATTACGCGAATTCCCTTGCCAGTTTTATTTCCAATTCATCTCCCCGTATCAAACAGGTATTTGATCAATGGAAAATAAAAGACACGGCGGCGCTGATGAGCAACCTCCAGAAGAACCAGGAATTGAAAGCGGTATTACTGGAAGAAACTCCCTGGGTACTACAGGCAAAAAATGAAGCAGAACAGAAAAGAAATATCGCCCTGCTCTTCGATATGATAAAGATGAGCGAGCAACTGAACAGTTCGTACGAGAAACTGAAACAAATGCAGAGCAGTAATGGCGGTTTTGTCTGGTTCACCGGCGGTCCTGATGACCGGTACATGACCCAATACATTACAACAGGGATCGGCCATTTGAAAAAACTGAAAGCCTATGCCAAAGGCCAGGATGATAAGCTTAAAGCCATTTTGGCAACAGCCATTCCTTACCTGGACAGGAAGATCAAGGAAGATTATGATTATCTCATCAAATACAAAGTGAACCTGAAACAAGATAATATAGGATATATACAGATCCAATATTTGTATATGCGAAGCTTCTTCCCCGAATATAAGATCGACGCGGCCTCAAAAACAGCGTATGACTATTATTACAAGCAGGCCCAGCAATACTGGGTGGGTGACAGCAAGTATATGCAGGGGATGATCGCCCTGGCCCTGAACAGGACAGGTGATACAAAAACACCCGCTGCTGTTTTAAAATCATTGAAAGAAACTTCCATCACCAATGAAGAAATGGGGATGTACTGGAAAGACCAGCGGAATGGCTGGTTCTGGTACGAAGCACCGATCGAGACCCAATCCCTGCTGATCGAAACCTTCCAGGAAGTGAGCAAGGATACAAAGACAGTGGACGACCTGAGGACCTGGTTGCTGAAGAACAAGCAGACCAATAACTGGAAGACCACGAAAGCTACCGCGGAAGCCTGTTATGCCTTACTTCTGCAGGGAACCGATTGGTTAAGCAACGAGCCGGTGGTGGAAATAAAATTAGGCAGTACGGTGATCCGGTCAACGGATAATAAACAGGAAGCAGGGACAGGTTATTTTAAAACAACAATAGAAGGAACCAAAGTGATACCCCAAATGGGAAAGATCTCCGTAACGGTAGGGTCTTCCCCAATCCCTCCTTCGGGGGGCGGCGGGACCGCCACCTGGGGCGCTGTCTACTGGCAATATTTCGAGGACCTGGACAAGATCACTACTTCTTCTACCCCGTTGAAACTCGTGAAGAAATTATTTATTGAAAGGAACACGGATCGCGGTCCCGTGATCACGCCGGTCAATGATGGAGACGTACTTAAAGTGGGCGATAAGGTCAAGGTAAGAGTGGAACTGAGAGTGGACAGGGATATGGAATACGTCCATATGAAAGACATGAGGGCTTCCGCGCTGGAGCCGGTAAATGTGCTCAGCAACTACAAATACCAGGGCGGTCTTGGTTATTATGAAAGTACCAAGGATGCCAGCACTAATTTCTTTTTCAATTACCTGAGAAAAGGTACCTATGTATTCGAATACCCGTTATTCGTGACGCATGCAGGTAATTTCAGTAATGGCATCACTACGATCCAATGTATGTATGCACCGGAGTTCACGAGTCATTCGGAAGGGATCCGGATAAATGTTGAATAATATATTGGGTTAAAGCCCATGCAGATCATTCCCTACTTGCCCCGGGTTAAAACCCGGGGCAATTTATTATTACCCTGATGCAGGACATGCCTGTTCAGACAATTGCCCGGGGGTTTTAACCCCCGGGCAATTGCATTATTTCCATGAAGCGCTTTAGCCCAATGACTATTTTTGCAGCCATGAAGATCGATTACCTGATCATCGGGCAGGGGATCTGCGGTACCTGGCTCAGTTATTACCTCCAACAGGAAGATCGTTCCTTTCTTGTACTTGACAATAACGACCCCAATGCATCCTCCCGGCTGGCAGCAGGTATCATCAATCCTGTAACAGGGCGGCGGCATGTAGCCGCATGGATGGCAGAGGAGATAATTCCCTTTGCCCGGCAGGCCTATGAGCATATCGGCAACGAACTGGGCATTACCGCCATTCTCCAAAAGAATATCGTTGACTTCTTTCCCAATCCGCAAATGCGGCTGAGTTTCATGCAACGGGTGGAAGAAAGGGCAAATTATGTTTCATTACCACAGGAACAGAACAGGTTGCTCTCCCGTTTTAATTACGAATTCGGTTGCGGGGAAATAAAACCGGTATATACAGTCCTGCTAGAAAACTTATTACCCACCTGGAGAAAACAGCTATCCGAAAAAGGTTTGTTGCGGGAAGAAGAATTCAGCATGGAATTCTTAAAAATAAATGCGACCGATGTGCATTACAAGGATATTATTGCGGAGAAGATCATTTTCTGCGATGGCAATGCCAGCAGCAGCAATCCTTATTTTGATCTCTTACCCTTTGCCCCGAATAAAGGGGAATTGTTGATCGCCGAGATCCCCGATCTCCCGGTGACACATATTTATAAAAAAGGAATGATGCTGGTCCCCCTGGCGACGCCGGGTCTCTGGTGGGTCGGCTCAAGTTATGCCTGGGAATTTGATGACCCCGCTCCCACTCCTGAATTCCGTGAAAGAACAACAGCCTTGCTGAAAGAATGGCTGAAGGTTCCCTTCCGGATCGTTGATCATCTTTCCGGTGTCCGCCCTGCTACCCTGGAAAGAAGACCTTTTGTAGGACTTCATCCCGTTCATAACAAGATTGGATTGTTGAACGGTATGGGCACCAAAGGTTGTTCCCTCGCTCCTTTTTTTGCCCGTCAACTGGTTGACCATCTTTGTTATGATAAACCTCTTGAGGCGGAAGCAGATATCCAGCGCTTCCGGAAAATACTTTCCAGAAATATCTCCTGATGATTTCTAATTATTATTTTTATTGGTTACTCACCAACCATTGATACCATGACCCCGACGAATGAACCTGTTTACACGATCCCGGCCCGCTTCCGCCGGATGGAAAATATGCATATTGCTTTCTGGCTGATGAAAGATATCAGCTGGTGCATGATCTGGAAGGAATTGGGCATTACGATGATCGTTCCGACCTTATCCATCGCGATCTGGATAGCCTGGAAGAACCGGCATATAAGATCTGAGCTGGCGCACAACCTGGCGATCGTTTTCTGGATCACCGCCAATGCTTACTGGATGATCAGTGAGTTCACCGGCTTCGATGAGAAGATCATATGGAGAGAATATACGGGCAAACACCTCACCCTTATCCCTTTCGTCACGGGCGCATTGATCCTCCTGTATTATTATGCAGTGCAGCGGCCCAGGGAGTTAAAACTGGATAAACCGGTTACGTTGTAATTACGAGGGATTGTTTTTTTCTTGCCTGCAGCACATAGCGGCGCACGAGGCAGATGATGGCTAGGGTGATCATGGTGGCTTGGATTTTAAAGGTTTTTCATTACATAGGGCCGGGTTCGTCTATAAATATAGATAACCTAACGCCAAAATGCAAGCCCGGCGGCCATTTCTTGTTATATTTGCCGCCAGTATCCCCTAAAATATTTATTAATAAGGTTTAACGACCAGGCCGGAAAGCCCGGTTTCTTAAAGATTTTGTCCTTTTATGTACAGAACGCATACCTGTGGTGAATTAAGATTGGCAAATAAAGGCGCTTCCGTGACCCTGGCCGGCTGGGTACAGACCGTCCGGAAATTCGGCGCTATTACTTTCGTAGACCTCCGTGACCGCTATGGCATCACCCAATTACTTTTTGGAGAAGAATTGAATAAGGAACTGGAAGAAACTCCGCTGGGACGAGAATTTGTACTACAGGCCACCGGGACAGTGAACGAACGCAGCAATAAGAATCCCAATATCCCGACGGGTGATATCGAAATATCCATCTCCTCTTTCAAAATATTGAACAGGTCAGCGGTCCCTCCTTTTACGATCGAAGACAAAACAGACGGCGGCGATGACCTGCGGATGAAATATCGTTTCCTGGACCTTCGCCGTAATGCCGTTAAAAAAAATATTGAGCTCCGCTATGCCGTGAACCGTGCAGCCAGGAATTATTTGCACCAGCAGGGATTTATGGATATTGAAACACCTTTCCTGATCAAATCCACACCCGAAGGAGCCAGGGATTTTGTTGTTCCTTCCCGGATGAACCCGGGACAATTCTATGCGCTGCCGCAATCCCCGCAAACATTCAAGCAGCTTTTAATGGTGAGTGGTTATGACCGCTACTATCAAATAGTAAAATGTTTCCGCGATGAGGACCTCCGGGCGGACCGCCAGCCTGAATTCACCCAGATCGACTGCGAAATGGCTTTTGTTGAACAGGAGGATATCCTGGCTATGTTCGAAGGAATGATCAAGTCCATCTTCAAAGAAGTAAAAGGGATCGATTATACCGAGACCATACAACGAATGACCTGGGAAGATGCCATGTGGAACTATGGCAATGACAAACCGGATATCCGTTTTGAGATGAAGGTCCTTAACCTGAAAAAACCTTCCACTGTTTATACAGACAAGCAGGATAATGCTGCGTTAATAAATGGCGCCGATTTCAAAGTATTTGATGAAGCAGAAACCGTTGTCGCCATTGCAGTACCCGGCTGCAGTGAATACAGCCGTAAACAAACCGATGAACTGACAGAATGGGTAAAACGCCCCCAAATCGGGATGAAAGGATTGGTTTTTATCAAGGTCAATGCAGACGGTACCTATAAAAGCAGTGTAGATAAATTTTACAGCGAGGAGAAATTAAAAGCGATCGCCGATAGGGCGAATGCAAAACCAGGCGACCTGGTATTGATCCTCGCCGGAGCGGAAGAAAGGACAAGAAAAGCCATCAGCGATCTCCGGATGGAAATGGCTACCCGGCTGGGTCTAAGAAAGGATACTGAATTCAAACTCCTGTGGGTATTGGATTTCCCCTTATTTGAATATGATGAAGAAGGCAACCGATGGGTCGCACGTCATCATCCTTTTACTTCGCCTAAACCGACACAGATCGAAACCATGATCAATAACAACCCGGTTATTGAGAATGCAGCCGACTATTTAAAACATCCATACGCCAATATCAAGGCCAATGCGTATGATATGGTCCTGAACGGGAACGAGATCGGCGGCGGTTCTATCCGGATCTTCCAGCGGGAATTACAGGAAAAGATGTTCGCGGCCCTGGGAATGGATAAAGAAGAACAATTACACAAATTCGGTTTCCTGTTAGGAGCTTTTGAATACGGTGCCCCGCCCCATGGCGGTATCGCTTTCGGGTTCGATCGTCTCTGCGCCATCCTGGGCGGCAGTGAAAGTATCCGTGATTTTATCGCCTTCCCGAAGAACAATGCCGGAAGGGATGTGATGCTGGATGCACCTGCGACCATCGATGAAAAACAGTTCGAGGAATTACAGATAAAATTAAATTTAAAAAGCTGAGGATTGGGCTAAAGCCCATTAACCATGTTTTTCAATTGCCCTGGGCTTAAGCCACGGGCAATTATATTTAGGACCTTATGGCTTTATCCCAATAGTTCAATCAGGAATTAAGAAGTTGTTTTAAAGCTGCTGTGACCTTCTCCGCATTCGGCAACATCGCCTGCTCCAGTCCCATATTCATCGGCACGGCCGGCAGGTTCAATGCACCCAGCACTTCGACCGGCGCATCCAATGAGCGGAAACAATTTTTAGATATCCTTCCTGCCAAGGCTTCCGCGAAAGAATTATTCTGTTGTTCTTCTGTAAGGATTAAACATTTACCATGCGCCTGTACTCTTTCAAAAATAAGTTCCTCATCGAGCGGGAATAAAGTACGCAGATCGATCACTTCGACCTGGCCGCTAAAATTCTTTGCTGCCGCTTTCGCCCAGTATACTCCCATCCCGTATGTGATCACGACACAGCTCTCACCGTTCTCGGTCTTTGCCTTATCCGCTTTCACAACAATATTCCCCTTTCCGAAAGGAAGGATATAATCTTTTCCGGGTTCAGGGGTCTTGGCATCTTCCGTACCCGGGACCTTACTCCAGTATAGACCTTTGTGTTCCAGCATCACGACCGGGTTGGGGTCATAATAAGCCGCTTTCATCAGCCCCTTCATATCCGCAGCATTGGAGGGGAAAGCGACCTTAATGCCTTTTATAGAAAGAACCGTTGTTTCCACGCTACCACTATGATAGGGTCCCCCGCCGCCATAAGCACCCACAGGAACCCGGAGTATCATGGATACCGGGAACTTGCCGCAACTCAGGTAACAACTCTTGGACACCTCTGTTACGAGCTGGTTGAAACCGGGATAGATATAATCGCCGAACTGGACTTCCACGATCGGCTTTAAACCCACGGCACTCATACCGATCGTAGATCCGACCACGTACGCTTCCTGTATCGCCGTATTAAAAACGCGGTGATCGCCGAATTGCTCTGCCAGCGTTGCGGCTTCGCGAAAGACGCCTCCTAATCTTTTTCCAACATCCTGCCCGTACAAGATAGCTTCGGGATGCTTTTCCATGATCTCACGGATAGCGAATAAGGCCGCGTCGACCATGATCACTTTTTCAGCAGCGGCCGGGGTCCTTATCCCTTTCTCTTCTGTTACAGGTGTGGGAACAAAAACATATTTATCGACCGTGGAGGGATCGGGCTCGGGAGCCGCTACGGCTTTTGCAAATTCCCCGGCGATCAGTTCCGCCGCTTTCTTTTCTATTTCGAGAATATCATCTTCCGCTACACCCCTTTCCAATAATTTTTGACGGAGCTTGGGATTGGGATCATGCTGCTGGTGTTGGGCCCAGTCCTCATCGGTCCTGTAAAATTCTTTTCGTACACCGCTGGTATGATGACCCAGTAAAGGAACCTGCGCATGAACGAGATAAGGTTTTCTTTCACGGCGTACAAATTCACAGGCTTCTTTCATTACTGAATACGAAGCTTCGAAATCACTTCCATCTACCTGCACCCTGTTCATTCCTTTGAACCCCGCAGCAAACTCATAGGCATTCATAGCCCTTGCTTCGGCCGCTGTCACACTGATGCCCCAGTTATTATCCTGCACCAGGTAAATGACAGGCAATTGTTTCAGTACGGCGAATTGAAAAGCCTCACTTACTTCCCCTTCCGTGATACTTGCATCACCTAAAGAACAAATAACAATGGGCAGTTCACCAGCCGCACCTTTTTTTAGTTTGCCGGGCTGATACTTTTCCAGGTATTGGATCCCCTGCGCGATACCCGTGGTAGGGATCGCCTGCATACCGGTAGCGCTGCTTTGGTGAATCATCGTGGGCTTATCATCGCCCCTGTAATTGGGATGCGAGTAATATTCCCGTCCACCGGTAAAAATATCGCCTCCTTTGGCCAGTAGTTGCAGCATTTGCTCATAAGGACTGAACCCGAGCCCGGCAATGATGCTTTCATCCCGGTAATAGGGGCTGACAAAATCCTGGGGTTGCAACTGGAAAGCGGCGGCCAGCTGGATCGCTTCATGACCTCGTGAAGTGGAATGAACGTATTTACAGACTGGCCTGTTCGCCTCATAGGTCTCTGCCATCACTTTCACCTGGCTCATCAGGCGGTAGGCCCGCAATAATATATTGGTATCGGTCATGAATGCAATGAAATGTAAGGAGCAAATTTAAGGGAAAGCCACACCCTGTAAAAAGAAAAGCCACCCGCTTTCGCGGATGGCCCAGTGCAGTTGGTTTTGTTCCTGGACTTCAGGTTGTCGGAGTAAATTATTTTACTTCCAGCGTGAACATGCTGTCATCTTCGATAAAGGCTTCCAGCTCATCTCCCACCACCACTTCACCCACACCAGCCGGTGTGCCTGTAAAGATCACGTCCCCGATATTGACAGAGAAAAAATTGGAGATATACGCTACAATACTGTCAAAATTGTGGATCATATTGGAGGAGTTGCTTTGCTGGACCAGCTCCTTATTCTTATACAGGCAGAAATTAATGTCTTTTTTATTCTTGATATTCGTAAAGGGTATCCACTTGCCGATCACGGCGGAGTTATCCCATGCCTTGGCTTTTTCCCAGGGCAATCCTTTTTCTTTTAATTCATTTTGAATATCTCTTGCGGTGAAGTCGATCCCCGCGGTGATCGCATCATAATATTTACCGGCGAATTTTTCCTGGATGTATTTCCCGTTCTTGCTGATGCGCAGGACCAGTTCACATTCGTAATGCAGTTCGTTGGTGAATTCAGGGTAATAGAACGGTGTATGCGGTTGCAGCATAGCGCTCTTGGGCTTCATAAAGATGACCGGCTCGTCGGGGATCTCGTTACCCAGTTCTTCAGCATGTGCTGCATAATTACGGCCAACACAGAAAATTTTCATAAACAGAAAGTGGTGTTTTTAATAAATACATCGGATACACGAAGAACTGTTCTTCCCATATATTCAGGCCTCAGTATGTCAATTGGATTTTAAGGATCCCGTATATCGGCTTTTTGCTACCACCGGGATTGGTCGGGCTGCTAAAGTAAGTAATCAATCCCATTTATCATAGTGAAAACTCCTGATTATTTACTTGGTTCATCGCGGTCGTAATACCCTGTACGGCAAAGGTTTCAATGGTTTCGACAGCTTTCTCGATCTTCAGTTTTACGAGGGGTTCTTCGTCTTTTTTCCATTTGCCGAGTACAAAATCTGATTGATGCCCTTTGGGATAATTATTACCGATCCCGAAACGGAGCTTGGGATAATCCGGGGTACCCAGTGATTCCTGCAGGCTCTTCAGGCCATTATGCCCGGCATCGGAGCCGGAAGGACGGAGACGGAGTTTGCTCAGGGGTAAGGCAAGATCGTCGAGTATGACAAGTATATGCTGCATGGAGATCTTTTCCTTATCCATCCAGTATTTTACGGCTTTCCCGCTCAGGTTCATAAAGGTGGTGGGACAGATACAGGTAAAGTTTTTTCCTTTCCATTTTATATCGGCGACATAAGCCAGCCTGTCAACACGAAAATTCCCCCCGTGTTTCAGGACAAAAGCATTCACTACATCAAATCCGATATTGTGACGGGTGTGCGCATATTCATCACCTACATTTCCCAAACCGACGATCAAGAATTTCATGTCAACTTTTTAGCAGGCCAAATATCGGACTTATAACAAACCGGAATATCATTTCGCTGAAACAATATGACCACCTGTTGCATGGCCAGGTAAAGCCAATAAAAAAACCCGTTCCGGTTTGACCAGAACGGGTTTGAATAGATTGATAAGAATATTACTTTTTGCCTTTTGCGGGAGCTTTTGCAGCAGCAGCTGGAGCAGCAGCACCGGCAGCAGGGGCAGCAGCAGCGGCAGGAGCAGCGCCGGCGGCAGGGGCAGCCGTAGCTTCTTCCTGTTTCAACTGTCTTGTCAATACCACGGAAGCGATGGGGATACGGGGAGAGTTCAAGATCTCGTAGTGCTCGATCTTCACATCTTCCACGCGGATGTTCCCGTTGAGTTCCAGGTTGTCAATGCTCACCTCGATCTGCTCTTTCAGGTATTTCGGCAATGTTTTTACTTTCAGTGATTTCATCTTGGTGATCAGCTTACCACCGTCTTTTACACCGACAGAAGTTCCGACGAACTTCAACGGAATATCAGCGATCACTTTTTTATCCTCTACCAGTTCCAGCAGGTCAATGTGGATCAGTTTGTCGTCCACTTTGTCAAACTGCAGGTCTTTCAGGATGGTCCTGTAGGTCTTGCCGTCCAATACGACTTCTGCTATCTGGAAACTGGGTGTGTAGACTAATTTTTTGAAAGCTGCAGCAGGAGCATGGAAATTGATCTCCTGTGAGCCGCCATAAATTACACCGGGCACCAGTTCCTGAGAGCGGAGTTGCCGGGTGGCTGTTTTCCCGAATCCGGTCCTCAGTTGACCTTCGATTGTAATTGATTTCATTTTGTATGTTGTTTAAATTGTTTACGTTCTGTTATCCACCTGTGCTCGTCTCTTCGCCCCTGTTTCTCTTGCTATCGTCTCTTCGTTGCGAGTGAACAAAAAGGCTGGTGATACTTTTATTCTCGTAAGCATTCCTGATCGCTACCGCAAAAAGTTCCGCCACGCTCAGCACTTTGATCTTTGAACTTTCTTTCTTCACCGGGATCGTATCGCAGACGATCAGTTCTTCCAGCACACTGTTCTCGATATTCTCATAGGCCTTGCCGCTTAATACCGGGTGCGTGATCAGTGCCCTTACACTTCTTGCCCCTTTTTCCTTTAAAAGACCTGCGCTTTTTGCCAGGGTGCCTCCCGTATCGCAGATATCATCAATGATAACGATATCCTTCCCGGTCACATCCCCTATCACGACCATGCTGGCGATCTCGTTCGCCCTTTTCCGGTGCTTGTCACAGATCACCATTTCCACGTTAAAATAGCTGGCGATCTCCCTGATCCTGTTGGTAGCTCCCACATCAGGGGCCGCAAAGGTAAGGTTTTCCAGCCTCAGATTCTCTATATAAGGGATAAAAACTGCGTGGCTGTCCAGGTGGTCAACGGGGATATCAAAATAGCCCTGGATCTGGGGGGCGTGGAGGTCCATGGTAATGACCCTGTCTGCCCCGGCCGCGACTAACATATTGGCTACCAGCTTGCTTCCAATGGCCACCCGGGGGCGGTCCTTGCGGTCCTGCCTGGCATATCCATAATAGGGTATAACGGCGATCACTTTATCGGCCGAGGCCCTCCTGGCTGCATCGATCATCAGGAGCAGCTCCATAAGGTTCTCTGCAGGAGAAAAAGTGCTTTGGATAAGGAAGACATAGTCGCCCCTGACGCTTTCCAGGAAAATAGGGCTTATTTCACCGTCGCTGAATCGCTGGATATTGACCTTACCCAGCCGGGTTCCATATCTTAAGCAGATCTGTTCGGCCAGTTGCTGTGATCCGGTTCCCGAGAAGATTTTAGCAGTTTGCATAGCTTAAAAATGTGCGGCGAAGATATTACTATCAACCCAATCGCCACCGGCAACCGCTAAAAATATTGACCCGGAACAGGTGCTTACCGGACAGCGATCGTTCCGTGAGGAACGGGTGTCGTAGCAGGGACTGTTTTTTCCACCGGCGCCAGGTTCTCGTTGCTGGCCGTGGACGAGCTTGAATTACAGCTATAAAACAGGGAGGAACATATAAAAATGGAAAAGAACAGGGCCACTACATATACGCCTGCAAAGAAAAGAATGGGGTGCAGGGAGCCCATGGGAGTAAAGGTCTTGGTTTTCATGATACCAGATTTTAGGTTTTTCAAATATTGGTTTCTGGTGGTGTATCGTTACCACTTTCGTGGTATTGATGAGATAAAAATATTAGCTGAACTTGTAGTATGCAAGAGCACAAGTACTCAATTAAGGCATGGGCAAAAGACGACCGACCAAGGGAAAAGTTACTCGCCCAGGGTGCAGAAAACCTCAGCAATTCTGAATTGCTGGCTATCCTTATCCATCATGGAAACCGGGAGAAAACGGCGGTAGACCTGGCCAAAGAGGTCCTGAAACTGGGGAAAGACAACCTGGGCGAGCTGGGCCGCCTGTCTATCAGGGACCTGATGAGGATCAAGGGTATCGGGGAGGCCAAAGCCATCGGTATTGCCGCTGCCCTGGAGTTGGGCCGGCGGCGGCAGGCGGCCACACCCCTTGAAAAAATGGCGGTCAGCTCCAGCGCCGATATCGCCCACTACCTGCAGACCAAATTCAGGGATCACCGGCACGAGGTATTTGCCGTCCTGTTCCTGAACCGGGCCAATAAGGTAAATCATTTCGAGATCGTGAGTGAAGGAGGTATCACCGGAACAGTGGCCGACCCCCGCATCATACTCCGGAAGGCCCTGGAAGAGGACGCGGTCAATATCATCCTTTGCCATAACCACCCTTCCGGCAGCCTCAAACCCAGCCGGGCAGATGAACAGTTAACCATCAAAATAAAAGAAGCCGCCCGCTTTTTTGATATCACCGTCATCGACCATATCATCGTGAGCGGGGATGGGTATTATAGTTTTGCGGATGAGGGGTTGCTTTAGATAATAGATGATAGCTGATAGATGATAGTTATTAAAGCAGAAATGTCTTTAAAAAAAGGGATATCCTGATAGAAGAGAAACTATCAACTATCATCTATATCTAGGCCTGCGCTGTCGGTCCGCCAAAATTCATCGGCAACTGGATCTCTTCCAGGTCCTTGATGGGGCCGTTCACCGATTCATATTTCTGGATATTTTCGGTGAGCGCTTTCATAAAACGCTTGGCGTGCTGGGGAGTGAGTATGATCCTCGATTTTACTTTGCTCTTTGGCGTACCCGGCATGACATTGACAAAATCGATCACGAACTCGGCATGGGAATGAGTAATAATAGCAAGATTGGCATAGGAGCCCTCGGCTACTTCTTCTGAAATTTCAATATTAAGCTGGTTCGGTGCATTTTGCTGATCGTTCATAAACTGGTATTGTGGTTATTTGTTCAGGTATTCAAACGCCCTGCGTATCGCCGCCTCTGAGTTGTCCTGGAAATCCTCGTTGCTGACAATGCCTGAAAGGCCCTTGATCTCCTGGAACTCTTTGATGACGCTGGCCGAATTCGGTTTTATCTTTTTCACTCCTTTACCCTGGCTGTCGGTATAATAATATTCGTACGCAAGATCGAACTGCCGGAGGTCGGCATCGGCATAATTGGTGGAGACATACCCCAGGTCGGACTTGTACCTTTTATACAAACTGAACCGGTTCCCTTTGTATAATTCCTGGTAATAGTATTTCTCTTTGGTCCCCAGCACCGATCCGTATACAAACTTCATCGCGTTCACGATCCCTGCACCGGTATTCGCATGAATGATAAAAGAATCCAGGTTGCCGGGCTCTTTGACCAGGGGTTGCTCCGGGTTGGAATTGGAATAGAATTCCAGTTCCTGGTTGTAGGTATTATAGCTGATAAAGATATTCCAGGCTTTCTCTTTGGCCGAGAAAAGATCACCCTCGTGCCGCTGCCCGAAAAGGTATTGAGACCCCTTTACTTTGTAAGTGCCGATCTGCTGGTACGTCCCATCAGCGATCAGCAACCTGTTATGATTGAGCGCCGGGTCCGTCCACCCGCGACTATCTGGGGCCGGGCGGCCATACCTGTCCAGGAGACCTACCGTGGAACCTGAATTCGCAGACAGGCCGATCACAGACGGGTTTTGTCCTGAACTTGCGAGACTGACCATAAAGACCAGGCAAGCGGTTGACAGCAGCCGGATGAATGAGGTCATGGCAACTATTTAAAATGTATGAATATCAGAAACCCTTGTGGGTCTTATTCAGTGTTTCAAATACTTTCTTGAGCGCCTCTTCCTTATTAACGTCAAAGTCATCACTTGTTACAACTCCTGAAAGGTCTGTCACATCCTTGAATTCTTTGATGACGGTGCTGGCATTCGCCTTCAGTTTTTTCAGTTCTTTTTTGTCTTTATCGTAATAGTAATACTCGAAGCCAAGGTCGAACTGCCGGAGTTCAGATTGCACATAGTTGCTGGATACATATCCCAGTTCGGATTTATAACGCTTGTACAGCGTGAAGCGGTCACCTGTGATCACTTCCTGGTAATAGAACTTATCTTTTGTACCCAAATGAGCACCATAGATGAATTTCAGGGGGCTATTGATCTCCAGGTCGGGGTTGGACTGGATGGTAAAGGAATCCACTTCACCGGGTTCTTTTACCAAAGGCTTATCGGGGTTGGAAGTAGAATAGAACTCCACTTCCTGGTTATAGGTATTATAGCTTATGAAAATATTATAGGCTTTTGCTTCGGTAGCAAACATATCTGCCTTATGGTGTTCACCGTACAGGAATTGAGTTCCCACGACCTTATAGCCTCCTATCAGTTTGTAGGCGCCATCGCCGGTCCTCTGCTGGATCAGGCGGTTATGGTTCAAGGCGGGATCGGTCCAGCCACGGCTATCCGGTTGGCGGCTTACAAGGGCACCTGAACCAAAAGAAACACTGTTGACCGCAGGTTGCTGTCCATAACTAACTGTATAAATCGCTAAAAACAGGCTACTGGTTACGAAGATCTTTTTCATTGTTTGCATGGATCACATTTTAGGGTATCCAAAAATACTGAAAACCCGGTTGCCGGGGGACACTAAATAAAAAAGGGACTGTTAATAAACAGTCCCTTTTTTAAGAAATTAGAAAAGATTATCTGGGCCTCAAATATCTTGCTACCAGGGAGAACAACCTTGATGAAGGTCCGCCTCCGTAAGTGAATTCAAAATACAGGGTCTTTGTAGCCGGGTCATAGCGCTGTGGTGATCCGATGATATCAGTCCTTACGATAGGAGCAGTCATCGTGATACCAGAAACACTGGTAATGTTGGTGATCAGGTTAGTGATCGGGTCAACAGTGATCAGGGCCTCATAGCCACCTGGAAGCTGTGATGCCTGGCTACCCCAATAAACAGGGCTACCTACATGCCATTGAACGGCATTTGCACCAGCAGTTTCAAAGTCAACTTCATAAGTACCTACACTTCCTGTCAATGCCGCGTCACCTGCTCTCAGGGCAGCACCAGTGATCTCGTAGTGACCATCCAGCCTGTTCTTGATACTGAACAGAATGAACAGCGTTTTCATATTCTCAGCGATAACATAACCACCATCAGCACCCGTGATCGTGATGGCCATGGCATAGGTCCTGGCAGGGTCCAGGCTCGTAGTGCTGGTTACATTGATGGGGATCTGCGCATTGCGCGAACCGGCAGGTATTGTTAAAGTTGAAGCCAGGTTATACACATTTGAAGGCAGTACCAATATCTGGTTTACACCTGTCAAATTATTAGCTGTATTATAAGCAGCTACTGCTGTAGTTGTGACGTTGGCAAAAGTTACATGTACATCTGATGTAGCGGCATTACCCGTCAGCAGGTTTACATAAACATAACCATCTACCGCCTGCAGTGATGCGCTTACATTCAGACCAAAGGCCTGTGTTTTGGTTCCCAGGGGGAATCCAACGCCGGGAGGTTGAGTGTCCGGGTCATTGATACCATAGGTACCATCTTCAAACCCTTTGTCTTTCAAACAGCTTGTCATCATCAGAGACAGTGTTGCAAAGAGCGATGTAATTAAGAATATTCTTTTCATATTTCTGATTTTAAGGTGTCAAGTTTAATTAAGATCCCAGAAGATCCGGCTGGTGAACTGGCTGATCACTCCCTGGGCCCCTACGTTCGCTGAATTATAGTTATACTCTGTTTGCGGGTACAAATATCTTACAGGGATAACCGTAGAAGTATTCTGGGGAGCTACAGAGATCTTGGGTCCTGCAGAATAACCACCGGCTGTTCCATATGTAAAATGTGTTGTTGAAGCACCGGCAAGTGTTGCAACTTCGGAGAACGGAACCCTTCTGTAATCTGTCCACACTTCCAGGGTATTGATACCATTCAGTGCAAACCATTTTTGTGAAAGGATCGTTGCGATACCACCGGCAGGATAACCAGCTGCAATTGGAGCAGCAGTAATATCAACGTCAGGATAACCTGCATTGAATGCCAGGTAACCAGCCAACGCACCACCAGGATTGGTAGCCAAACCGCCAGTAGGGTTGGAAGTTCCTACGTATTTGAAGCTTTCCAGGATACCTGATTCCAACAGTGACTGGGCGGTAGGACCAGAAGTGATGAAACCTCTTTGTCTTGCTTCGGCACGGAGGAAATAAGCTTCAGCAGCAGTTAAGATCGCCTGTGGAGCAGTAGCTGATTTATAAACACCAGGTCCGATGCCTGCCAGTACTGGCGAAGCATTGGCAGTAACAGGAGGCAAGCCATAAGCCACCCCTACCATACCACCGGTTCCGGGCTCATACATATAAGGACCACCACCAGCAAAAGATCCTGTACCTACACGTGGGTCGCCATCGCCGATATAATAACCAATACCCCAGTTATTAGCCCTGTAGTAAACGTTATTAGCGGTCTGTGCGCCTGTCGTCGTGTTCTTATAGTTGTTGTAAAAAGGATTGGGTTTGTCAGACTTGTACCCGGGTTGAACCTGGGCATCTGTTGTCAGGTAACCGCTACCTTCTGTATTGATCGTAGCGATCTCTGTGGTCTTGTTGATACCGGCCACAGCATAAGCATGGATCAGCATACGAAGCTTCAGCGTATTCTTTCCAGCACATTGGGATCCTAAGCTTAGAATTCCACGTGGACAAGTTGTCGC